>Ga0307478_10000731_pt1 | contig 31987 bp, 24 predicted proteins | sample atmos_gasesECM4C_2_FD_203713 | JGI IMG/M metagenome (GOLD analysis project Ga0307478, IMG submission 203713) | Hardwood forest soil microbial communities from Morgan-Monroe State Forest, Indiana, United States - atmos_gasesECM4C_05 | ecosystem: Environmental > Terrestrial > Soil > Temperate...
GCGATGGTTCACGGGAATCTCGACGAGGCGAAAACCGGCGCCCTTCACGAGCGCGGGAATGAAGCGATGCATGCCTTTGAAAGGAAGGAGCGCGGCGATGCATTCGCGTTTCATCGCTTTCAAGGTGCAGCCGGTGTCGCGGACGCCGTCTTTGGTGAAGCGGCTCCGGACGAAATTCGCGACGCGGCTGGCGATCCTTTTAACGACCGTGTCTTTGCGCTGAGCCCGATAACCGCAAACCAGATCGGCGCCGCGCTCGATCTCGGCGAGCAACTTCGAAATGTCGGCGGGGTCATTTTGCAGATCACCATCGATCAGAACCGCGACATCGCCCCGCGCGCTGCGCAAACCGGCATACATCGCGGCGCTCTGGCCGGCGTTGCGCTCGAACTGCACCAGCCGCACCCGCGGATCGGGAGCGATCCGCCCGACTGTCTGATCGATCGATCCGTCATCGACGAAAATGATTTCGTAATCGATCCCGCTCAATGCCGCGGTCAATTCTGCCTGGAGGATCGGGACGTTTTCTTCTTCGTTGAACAGCGGCACCACTACCGAGACCGCGGGCGAACCAACGCTCATAGCGGCAGTGTCCGATAATTCCGGCAAACAAACACCTGCCATTCGCGCACCTTCGCGCCGAAGCGGCTGACCTCGACAGTGGCGACGCGCTCGACCGATTGGAACGCAGCGCGAATGTTATGCGGGACGAGTTCCGATTTCCCGTTCTGGATGTAAAGCGCGCGCCGGCCGGTAAACTGGTTGATCCCGCCTTCCTCGGTATACACCTCGCCGTCCGGCAGCGGCGCGTTCGGCGGCGCTTCGACGAACTCATCGTAACGCGGCCAGAACGAGAACTGGTTCGAAATGTCCTGCGATTCCACGATGTAAACCGGCGGATGGCCCGGGCCTTCGACGCGTTTCTGTTCGAAGTAAAACGACATCTCCGAGGCGCGATCGCGCTGGTCGGCAATGATAAAGAGCTGCTCTTTATTCTTCGTCTCGAGATCAGCCCGGATCTTTTCCACGGCGCGCGCCGCGGATTTCCAGCCGCGGACGCGATCCGCCGGATCGCGATGATGGGGGAACGGCAGGTTCATGCTGCGAAAGAGATCGGTATCGACGGCGAATAAACTCACCACGAGCCCGAGCAAAATCCCGACGGAGAGAAATCGCGCCGCCGCCCGATTCGATTCCAGCCGCTCGGTCCAATAAGAAGCGGCCAGGATTGCGAGGCTAATGAACGCGAGCACGTCCCAGTTCGGCGCCGCCTGATCGTTGAGCGACAGCAAGAAATAAAATGCGAAGACCGGCAGGCCGAACCAAAAAAGGTAAAGGACCTTGAATTGTTGCCGGGCCCGGCGCCAATTCGCCACCACCGCCCAGGCGAGAGCGAGAAAGAGCAGCGGCGAAAAGGTGAGGAAATGCGCGCCGAGAAATCCGAGCACCTCGAGCGGACGAATGCCGAAGCTTTGATCCAGCCCGCCGCGCGAGCGCAAATGCGAGAGGGTGATCCAGGTGTGGTGGTAATTCCAAATGATCGGCGGCACCAGGCAAATGGCGAAGGCGCCAAGAAGAAAATAGAGACCGCGCCTTTTGAATTCGCGGCGATGGCGCGGGACGAGCGCGAGGACGATCACGACCGAAAGGAGCTCGAACGCGTTCGTGTATTTGCAGAGAAAGCCGAGCCCGATGAGGAAACCGGTCGCCACCCAAAGCCAGGTCGCATTTGGCGTTCGCTCGAGCGCCAGCCAGAATGTGAACATGGCCGCCACCCAGAAAAAGATCGAGAGCGGATCGATGGTCATGAGGAGGTTGCCGACGTTAAAAAGCGGGACCGCGTTGAGCGCGACGATCGCCCAAAAGGCCGCGCGCTCGTTGAACAAGCGCCTGGTGAAATAATATAGAAGCAGACTCGTGGCGGCGCCGAGGATCGGACTCCAAAAGCGGACGCCGAATTCGGTGGCGCCGAAAAGCGCCGTGCTGGCGCGGATGGCAAAGGCGATGCCGGGCCCTTTGCTAAAGTAGGCCGGCGCGAGGCGGTCCGACCACATCCAGTAATGCGCCTCGTCGAAGGAAAGGTCGGTGGTGCCGAGAAAAGTGAAGCGGATCGCCGTTAAAGCGAGAACGAACAACCAAACCGCGCGCGTGTGACTCATGGGTTATTCGATCAGGCGCGGATGTCGCGCGAAACATCCCGGCGCCCAGCGCGGCGCGTAGCGTTTCCAAAGGATTTCCGCGAGCGCGACGACGAGAAGCGCCTCCCCCGCCGCCATGAACGCGGTGGCGATCACGTCGCTTGGCCAGTGCGCCCCGAGATAAATTCGTGAGTAGCCGATCGCCGCCGCGAGGAGGAAATACAACCAGCCCCATCGGCGGAAAAAGAGAACGCAGATCGTCCCGACAATCACGTTGTCGGTGACATGGCCCGAAGGAAATGACGGACCGGACTTGTTGCGATCGGTTTCATCCGAGTAACGGATCGTTGGCTTTTTGAACAGGGTGAGGAATTGCGGCCGGGCCCGCTCTAATTGCACCATCCGCACTTTCTGCACTTGTTTCGGCCGGCGGCGATCGATCGCTGTTTTCAAGGTGCTGACCAAAAAATAATCGGCAATCGCGAGCGCGAGGAGCGCGCAGATGATGAAGGCGCGGCCCTTGAATCCCATGAAAATGAAAATGGACACGGCGACCAGGATGAGAAGCGGCTTCCAAATTTCCACGTCGCTCAACGCCGCCATGAACAAGTCGAGCGCCGGGCTCGTCCATCGTTCGTTGATGAAATGAAAAACGGCTTGATCCATGCGGGCGGCTTTAAGTTTTCAGCTTTAAGCTTAACACTTAACATTTAAAGCTCGTTGTGATGCGCACGAAAATTGTTTGCTGGTTTTTGGTGGCAGCCGGTCTTGCCACCTCCGCCGCGTTGGCCGCCCCGCCGCCTTCCGCCCAGGAAATTCTCGAGTCGGTCCGGCTTCACCAGGCGCAGCAGCAACTCGAGCTGCAAGGACAACTGCGCGAAGACGCGACGATCGTTCCGTTTCGGCTTACCCAGACAGGCCCCATTATTCGCTACACGTTCTCGAATCCGGATGAAGCGTTGCAATTGCGGCTGGGCGATAACGATTCGCGGCTCGAGGAAGTCACACACGAGGGCGTGGAGAAAATCACCCCGGCGCAATTCGACCACAAAGTGCGCGGGACCGCGGTCACCTACGAGGACCTGGCGCTGAAATTTCTTTACTGGTCGAACGCGCGGGTGACCGGGGAGAATTCGATCAGCCTAACGAATTGCTGGAAGCTCGAGTTGAAGGCGCCCAATCGGCAGTCGCAGTACTCGAACGTCTGGCTTTGGGTGGCGAAGGAGGGCGGCGCCTTGATGAAGCTGGAGGGATATGATTGGAACGCCAAGTTGGCGAAGCGCTTCACCGTTGTTTCAGGGCAACGAATCGAAGGCCGCTGGTTCTTGAAAGAAATGCGGATCGAGGAATTCGATCCCGGCACTGGCAAAGTGCGATCGCCGCGCACCTATCTCGAGATCAAGAAATAGCGACGCTCCCACAAAGCGGTGTCATCCCGAGCCGCGGAGACGGCGAGGGACCTCACAGTTGGAAATTGCGCTACCGCGAAACATCAAGCGTCCGATGACGAGGTGCGCGAATCATTTCGCGAAAGCGCTTGAGCGCTTGTGAGGTCCCTCGGCGCGCTTCGCCAGCCTCGGGATGACGCGGCCACATTCACTGGCGCGGTTTCACAAAATAGAGTAAAAACGTTTCCTCATCATGAATCGGACCGGACTCCTTCTCGCCTGCGCACTCGGCGCTTTTACATTTTCCGCCGCCGCCCAAAATGTGCCGCCGAAAGTCACCAATCAGATCGCTGATTTCACCGAATACGCCGGCGCGCCCGCGCGCTCGATCGATCTGGCCCCCGATTTCTCCGATCCGGATGTGAGCAACGCCGTTCGCCTGACGACGGTGCTCGGCAATATCGACATCGCGCTCTTCGGCCAGCAGAAGCCGATCACGGTGACGAATTTCCTGAAATATGTGGATCAGGGCCGCTACTTTCTTGTCGATCCGACGACGAACCAGACCGCTTCCAGTTTCGTCCACCGCTCGAGTCCGGGGTTCGTGGTTCAAGGCGGGGGATATATTGGGACGGTCGATCCCTCAGCGATGACAAACCCAAATAAAGACAACATCCAGCCAACCCAGGTGCTGACCTTTGGCGCGATTCAAAATGAGCCGGGCATTTCGAATAAGCGCGGCACGATCGCGATGGCGCAAGTGCTCAATAACCCCAACAGCGCAACCAGCGAGTGGTTCATAAATCTCGCGGACAACGGGGGCCCGCCAAATAACCTCGATATTCAAACTTCCACCAGCAACGGCACCTCTGGCCCGTACACGGTGTTCGGGAAAGTCGTCAACAACGGCATGAGCGTGGTCGATTCGATCGCCGCTCTGCCGCGCTACCCCGGGCCAGTCCCGTTCGACAACCTGCCCCTGCGGAATTACTCGAGCGGTTTTGTTAAAGTTGCCAATCTCGTTTCCATTCCGGCCATCACCCAGATTTCGCCGTTGACCTTCTCGGCCACGAGCGACAACGGGAGCGTGAGCGTCGCCGTGAGCGGCACGAAGTTACTCGTAACCGGGAACAGTGTCGGCACCGCGCATGTGACAGTCACTGCGACCGATTTCGACGGCGGGACGGTTTCGCAAATGTTCACCGTTACCGTCATCGCCGCGCCGGGGCGATTGGTTAATCTCTCCACCCGCATGCAAGTCGGCACCGGAGATAATGTCCTCATCGGCGGATTCATCATGCGCGGGGCGGCGTCGAAGCGGCTGGCGATCCGGGGGATCGGCCCATCGAGCGGGCTGCCGGGCGCCCTGGCGGACCCGGTCTTGGAATTGCATGACAGCAACAGCATCATCGCAACGAACGACAATTGGGGAGATTCACCTAACAAACAGGACATCATCGACGTGGGCCTCGCGCCGAATTCGCCTAACGAGTCCGTGATCCTGATGACGGTGCCGTCGAACACGACCAACGCGTTCTATACCGCGATCGTCCGTGGCGCGAATAACACCACGGGTCTCGGGGTCGTGGAAGTTTACGATCTCGACAGCGGGCCCGGATCGACCCTGCTCAACATTTCGACTCGCGGCCAGGTCGGCGTCGATCCAAACGCCTTGATCGCAGGGTTCATTGTCGGCGGGACCGATTCGAAACAGATCGTGGTGCGCGCGCTCGGGCCGTCGCTCACCGCCGCCGGCGTCCCGAACGCGCTCGCCGATCCCACGCTCGACTTCTTCAACAGCCAGGGAACAAAAATCGATTCGAACGACGACTGGATGACCAGCTCGCAGAAAACCCAGATCCAAAACAGCGGACTCGCGCCGACGAACGCGAAAGAATCCGCGATCCTGCAAACGCTGTCCGCCGGCGTCTATACCGCCGTGGTCCATGGAACGCATGGCGGGACCGGCGTGGGATCGGTGGAAGTGTATCAGTTGCCGTAACGAGCGGTCCGTCATCCCGAGCCGCGCAGACGGCGAGGGACCTCACAGCCGTTCTAACAGCACCCAAATCGCCACCAGCTTTTTCGAAGGCATGCACTTCGCTCGTCGCGCCAGCGCGGCTTGCCTGGCGGGTCTTACGACTGCGAGGTCCCTCGGCGCGCTTCGCCAGCCTCGGGATGACGCGCGGTTACTCTCCGCCCGCCCCTTGCACGATCTGCGCAAAACTGCGCGGGTCGAGGCTGGCGCCGCCGACGAGCGCGCCGTCGATGTCGGGTTGCGACATGAGGGTGCGCGCGTTGTCCGGCTTCACACTCCCACCGTATTGGATGCGAATTTTTTCCGCGGCCGCTTCATCGGAGATTTCGCCGAGCAGGCGACGGATAAACGCGTGCGCTTCCTGCGCCTGCTCCGCGGTCGCGGTCTTGCCGGTCCCGATCGCCCAGACGGGCTCATAAGCGATCACGGTTTCGTGCAATTCCTTTGCGCCGAGTCCGGCGAGGCTGCCTCTGAGTTGCGTCGATAAAACTTTTTCCACCTCGCCGCGCTCGCGTTGCTCCAGGCTCTCGCCCACGCAGAGGATCGGCCGCAGCATCGCTTCGTGCGCCGCGCGCACCTTGCGGTTCACGATCTCATCCGTCTCGCCGAACAGCGTCCGGCGCTCGCTGTGGCCCAGGACGACGTAGCGCACGAACAGATCGCGCAACATCGCGGGACTGATCTCGCCCGTGAACGCACCCGAGCGTTCCCAATGCATGTTCTGCGCGCCGACCTTGATGTGCTGCGCCTGTTCAAGCGCCGTGTTGACCGCCGCGATCGCGGTGAACGGCGGCACGAGCACGACTTCGACGTCCCTTGCTTCGCCCATCTCGAGCAGAAACGTCGAGACGAATGCAGTCGCTTCCCCCTGCGTCATGTTCATCTTCCAGTTCGCGGCGACGATTTTCTTTCTCATACAGGTAGGGACGCGTTTCCGACGCGTCCGACTATTTCACGCACCGGCGACGAAACTGCAAGAAGTCGGACGCCTCGGAAAGGCGTCCCTACCTGAATTAGAATTGGAAGTAGATGAACGGCGTGTACTTCGCCGGGATAAATACGAGCACCAGAGCGACTGAGCAACCGTATCCCGCGGCGAAAACCTCGGCGGGAACTCGACGCCACCAACTGGAGAACACCCCACGCGCGTTGAGCCGGTGCACGATTCCCAGCACGACAACGATCCAAATCATCCGCAGCCCGAGGTCGTGCGTTCCCGGACTCTGCCAAAAGACAAAACTCTTCGCGATCACGCCCGCACGACCCAGGTCCGCGGCCCGGAAAAAAATCCAGGTAAAGCAAATCCAGTAGAAGGTCAGCAGCCAGGCCAGCCAGCCGAACGGAGCGCGCCTTGGAGGGACGCCCTCTCTCGCGTCCGGGCTCCCAGGCACGCCCGGTAGCGGGCGGGATGGAGCCCGTCGCTCCACTAATTGCTGCCAGGCGCGATGCACGACGAGCGCCAGGCCGTGCAACCCGCCCCAGATCACGAACGTCCACGCGCCGCCGTGCCAGAGGCCGCCGAGCAACATCGTGATCATGATGTTGCGCGCGACGAACCACCGGTTCCCGCGGTTTCCACCCAGCGGAATGTAAAGATAGTCGCGCAACCAGGAGGAAAGGCTGATGTGCCAACGATGCCAGAACTCCGAGACGTTCCGCGCGAGATAAGGAAAGTCGAAGTTCAGCGTCAATTCGTACCCGAGCAATCGCGCACAGGCGATCGCCATATCGGTGTACCCGGAGAAGTCGCAATAGATCTGGATCCCGTAAAAGAGGACGGCGAGCCACGCACTCCCCGCCATGTAATTCGCCGGGGAGTCAAAATACTTGTCCACGGTCGGCGCAACTCCGTCGGCAATGCAGGCCTTCTTGACAAAGCCGACCAGGAAAAGAACAAGCGCGCCGCGAACATCGACGTCCGCGAATCTCCGCAACGATTGGAGCTGAGGCAGAAAGGCGCGCGCTCGAACAATCGGGCCGGCCACCATCTGGGGAAAAAACCCGATGAAGCAGGCGACATCGAGGAAACTCGTGACCGCGCGCATCTTCCCGCGATACACGTCGATCGTGTAACTCATGGAGTGGAACGTGTAGAAGCTCACGCCCACCGGAATGATGATGTTCAAGGTGTGCAGGCTTGGATGCAGACCGAGCCAGGCGAGCAATTCGGCCGCGGAAGAAACGAAGAAGTTGTAGTACTTGAAGAACGCGATCGTGCCGAGGTTCGCGCAGAGGCTGAGGACGAGCCAGCTGCGCCGCGCCCGCGGATTCTCCGTCCGCGCCAGCCTCAGGCCGACGAAGTAATCGAGAGCGCTCGATGCCATGAGCAGGAAAAGAAATTTCCAATTCCAGGCCGCGTAAAAGATGTAGCTGCAGACCAGCAGCCAGATCTTGCGCGACCGGTTCTCGCGCAGCGACCAATAGACGGCGAAGACCGCGAGGAAGAACCAAAAGAAGCGGAACTCTACGAAGAGCATAAGGCGGAGAGAGGCGCGATCACTGGATTCTGTTTTCGCGGCGAAGCTGCAAAAAATTTTCCGCGACGAGTCTGGTGAACTCCTCGGCAGCCACGTTATTCAGGTGGCCGCGATCGGTCCGCATCTCATTGCGATAAAGCTGCGGATAAGCCGTGGAACTGTTGAACGACATTACTGTGCCCGCGATCCCAGCCTCAGGCCGGAACCCAAGTTTGATCTGCATGGTCAGGGGCGTGACGAGAAAAATCGGAGTCGCGCCCGCCTTTCTCACTTCTTCGGCCAGAGCCCGGTAGGCATCTTCGGTAGAGGCGGAAACAAATCTGGATCCGGCGTGGGTCACGGCGCCCTCGAGTTCAGTCTCGTAAAGAATCGACTCCGGCGCCGGCATCTTCTCGCTTAGCGGAACATACCCATTGCTCCCCGGCTCTTTGGATAACATCTCCTCTTTCCAGAGATGCGAGATCCACCTGGCGAGCTCAGTTTTTCTCCCGATATTCGTGAAGTTTTTCACGAAGAGCGCGCCGTGAAAAAAGAAAAGGTCCCACGCTTCTGACTTCCCCAGCCCGGGCAGGATGACCGCGCCAAGTTCTCTTAAAAGGGCCGATCCGCCCTTCTGATCACCGGCTTCCGGGATTGCCCGGAGCACAAGCGACGTCCGTTTCCAGTCATGCCAATAAAGCGCCCGGCGAGTGCCTTCCGTTTCCGGAATGCGTTTGGTTTGCAATTCGTCGAGCTCGATGAAAACCCATCTCAAACGCCGGGGCCTTGCGCCTAACAAACGCTCCAGGACATAGCCGTCTTCCGGTGGGACCATCCCGTTTATCCCGAAATTGAAGGTGCGCGTCGGGAAGCCAGCTGCTTCCATCGTCCGATCGAAGATCGCGGGCGAGATTTGATGACGAATCCGGCTCGACCCGATAAAGAGCGTGTCGAAGTCGTCCCGGTGCTGCAGGAAAATTCGGAGATTCGGACTGACGATGCCGATTTCAGGAAAGGGAAGGATTGCTTTCAGACCGGCGCAAGCCAGGACGAAGGCGAGCACTGCGATCCCGGTATTCAAGATTCCACGACCGAGGGAAAATTCGCGCCGTGGCCGATCGAAGTTCGTTTCCGGGAAAAGCATGACTCTACGGATGATGCAGGCGACGGACGAATTCTTGCGCCAGCACTCGGGTGAAGTTCTCCGCGCCTTCGCGCGTCAGATGGCCGTCATCGATTCGGATTTTCACGTCGAAGAAGGCCGGATATTTCCGGGCGTCGTTGAAGGCAATGACCGGCGCCGGCGGCGGCGATTGCCGGAAGCGGGACGTCGTCTGAAAGATAACGGGCGTAACGACGAAGATCGGCGTCGCGCCGGCCGCGCGGATTTGCCCGGCGGCGTTGCGGTAGCCGCTCTCCGTGGCCGGATCGAGATACTTCTGCGTCGCGCCGGACACTTCCTCGGCGAGCCGCTTCTGGAAAGAGGCCGCGCGCTCGGGCGACATCGCGTCGCCACCGGTGCGGTAACCGTCGCGGCGTGGTCCTAATTCCGATGCCGCATCGGCGAAACGTTCGCGATCCGCCCCGGGCAGGAGGTCCGTGGCCCGACCGACATTGGCGAATTGTTTCCCGAAGAGCGCCAGGTTCGATATGAAATCACGTCGGGCGAGCCAAAGCCGCGTCAGCTTGATGAACCAGTTTGCGGTGCCGCGCGGATTCAGCGCCTTCTTGAGGGTCAGGGAAGTGCGCGGCCAATCGTGCCAGTAGACCGCGCGTTGGGTCCCGAGGATATCGTCCCACTTCGTCTGGATATCGCCGAGTTCGAACAAAACCCATTTCAAGTTTCGCGGCTTCGTTTTCAGGATTTGCTCGAGCACATAAAAATTTTCCGGCGGATGCATTCCGTCGATGCCGAAGTTGAAGGTCCGCGTCGGCAGGCCATTCTCGCGCGTGGTCGCATCGAAAATTTCCGGCGAAGCCGAATAATAGAGCCGGCTTGTCCCGACGATGACGGTGTCGAATTCGTCCTTATGCTCGGAGAAGAATTTCAGTTTCGCCGCGATCCCTTTCGGAATCATCGGCGGCAGGAGCGAGTGGATAAGAGCGCTTGTCGCGATGAAGGCCGCGAGTGCGATCGCAACGTACATCAGCCGCTTACTTGTTTTCTTCACTCATCTTTCCTCGTTCCCAAACTCTGTTTGGGAATGCCATTGTCTTGAAAACTCCGTTTTCCTCCAGCGAAACAGAGTTTCGCGTGCAGTTGCGTTCCCAAACAGAGTTTGGGAACGAGGAAACTGGAGAACCGCGTACTTTCGTGCGGCATTACGATCGATCACTCAGCGCGGCGATGCCGGGCAACTCCTTGCCCTCGAGAAGCTCGAGCGACGCCCCGCCGCCGGTGGAGATGAAAGTCATCTTATCGGCGAGGCCTGCCTGCTTTACCGCCGTGACCGAATCGCCGCCGCCGATGATCGTCGTCGCTTTCGAACGCGCAAGAGCTTCCGCGATCGCGATGGTGCCCGAGGCGAACGCTGGAATCTCGAAAACGCCTACCGGCCCATTCCACAAAATCGTCTTGGCTTTCGCAATTTCGTCTTCGTAAAGGCTGATCGTCGCGTGGCCGATATCCACCGCCTGCCAGCCGTCGCTGATTCCCTTCGTCGGCGAGACGCGGCTGGTGTTTCGGCCCGGCGAACCGGCCTCGACCTTTTGCGTTTCCAATGCATCCACCGGCAACAAAAAACGGATGCCTTTTTTCTTGGCGAGATCGAGAAGCTCGCGGGCGAGATCGAGCTTGTCCGCTTCCACCCGACTCGCGCCGATCGGAACTCCCTGCGCTTTCCAAAACGTGTTCGCCATCGCGCCGCCGATCAGGATCGTGTCGGCTTTTTCCATGAGCGCTTTGATGACGCCGATCTTGTCCGACACTTTCGACCCGCCGAGGATGACCACGAAGGGCGTCGCCGGCTTCGCCAGCTCGTGAGAAAGGTACTGGATTTCCTTTTCCATCAGGAACCCCATCGCCGCTTGCTTTACGAATTTGGTAATGCCGGCCGTGCTGGCGTGCGCGCGATGGGCCGCGCCGAAAGCGTCGTTCACGTAGAGGTCGCCGAGCTTCGCGAGAGATTCCGCGAACGCCGGATCGTTCGCTTCTTCGCCCGCGTGAAAGCGAAGGTTCTCCAGCAGCGTCACGTCGCCGTCGCTCATGTGGGCGATGATTTCTTCCGGGACCTTCCCGATGGTGTCGTGACTGAACGCGACCGGATGATCGAGCAACGTATGCAAGTAATCCGCGACTGGCCGCAGGGAATATTTCTTGACCGGCTTCCCTTTCGGCCGCCCGAAGTGCGCCATCAGAATCGTCTTTGCTCCCTGCTCGCGCAGGTAATTGATCGTCGGCAGGCTTTCACGGATCCGCGTGTCGTCCGTGATCGCGATCTGGCTGTCGCGCTCTTCCGTCGGCACGTTGAAATCGACGCGAACCAGCACGCGCTGGCCTCGGACCTCGAGATCGCGCAGGGTCAGCTTATTCATGCTCATGATCCTGATCATGCTCCTGATCCTGCTGATAACCGTAGGAGCCACCCTCCTCGTGGAGCACATCCGCCCGCTCCGAGAATCGCTTCAACAAACCGATCATCATGCGAACAATCGCGGCGAGGTCAGTCTTCGCGCCTGCCACCTGTTCGGGAGTTGTGAGCTTTCGCGCGACGAGTACATCAAGACAGGCCGCACATTCGAGCGCGGATCCGCGCGCCATCTCGAGAAATCGCGCGCGATCCTTCACGGAAAACTTCCCGTTTCCTTCAGCGATGTTGAGAGGGATGCTGGCGCGGTCGAGCTGATCTTTCGCAGAAGTCTTGGCGGTGATTAAGGGCAGAAAGTCTCCCACCCACGCACAGAAGGCGATGGAGTTGCGGTAAACGTCTAGTTTCTCGTGGTCGAAGTATGGAGGGGTCGTCATATCAAAGGATCATGAGCAGGATCATGATCAAGAGCAGGAGTTATTATTTCCCGAGCAACTCCAGCATTTGCACGCAACGATTGCTGTAACCCCATTCGTTGTCGTACCAGCCGACGATCTTCACGAACTTGCCGCCGTGGGTCATCGTCAGTTTGCTGTCGAAGATGCAGGAGTGCGGGTTGCCAACAATGTCGATGGAGACCAGCGGCTCGTCGCTGTATTCGAGAATTTTTTTGTAACGTTTGCTCGCGGCCGCTTCCTCAAACGCTTTGTTGATTGAATCAACGGTCGCGTCCTTCTCGAGGATGGCGGTGAAATCGGTGACCGACCCGTCCGGGGTCGGGACGCGAAAGGCGCCGCCGTTGAGTTTCCCGTTCAACGCCGGAATCACTTCGCCAATCGCTTTCGCGGCGCCGGTGCTCGACGGAATGATGCTGACGGCAGCCGCCCGCGCCCGCCGCAAATCTTCATGAGGAAAATCGAGGATTTTTTGGTCGTTGGTGTAGCTGTGGATCGTGCTCATGAAGCCGTTGATGATCCCGAAGTTGTCGTGCAACACCTTCGCCATCGAGGCGAGGCAGTTCGTGGTGCAGCTCGCGTTTGAAATGATGAAATGTTTCTCCGCCTCGTACGCTTCATCGTTCACACCGAGGCAAAGGGTAACGTCAGGATTTTTCGCCGGGGCGCTGATCAGGACGCGTTTCGCGCCGCCTTTCGTCAGGTGGAGCTCAGCTTTATCGCGGCTGGTAAAGAAACCCGTGGATTCCAGGACGACGTCCACGCCGAGATCTTTCCAGGGCAAATTGCCCGGGTCGCGTTCCTTGAGGAGCCTGATCTTGTGGCCGCGCACGATGATATTTTGGGGATCGTGGCCGATCTCGCCATCGAATTTTCCATGGACCGAGTCCCATTTGAGCAAATGCGCAATCGTAGCGGTATCCGTAAGATCGTTAATGGCGGCGATGCGTTTGACGTCGCTCTGTTCCATTGCGCGCAGGACGTTGCGACCGATTCTGCCGAAGCCGTTGATGCCGTAAGTTGCCATAAATAAATTTTCGAATTCCGATTTTCGATTGTCGATTGCTGAGCAAAAGTTCAGCACCGAATGAGGGCCGGAAAGTAAAATGGCTCAGGGGGCGAAGCAATGGAGAAGTCGGGCCGCGTTGGGCGCGCTCCTGGCGATCCTGTCGGTCCAAACCGTGCCCGCCGCGAGACCCGATCCTTCCAACGTGATCACGATCGTCGCGCTCGGCGATAGCCTGACCGCGGGTTATGGCCTCTCGCGCAAGCAAGCCTACCCGGCGCTCGTCGCCGAAAAAATGCGCGAAGCCGGTTATCAGTTCGATGTCGTTAACGCCGGCTCCAGCGGCGATACGACCGCGGGTGGATTGCGGCGCCTTCCGGAAATTCTGCGCGCCCATAAGAAGATCGACATCTTCATCCTCGAGCTCGGGATCAACGATGCCTTCCGCGGCGTTTCCATCGACCAGATCCGCGCAAATCTCCAGACCATCATCAACCAGGTGCGCGCGCGTCATCCGAATGTTTCGATCATTATCGCCGGTATGCGGCTCCCGGATTATTCGAGCGACGATTATGTGAGCGCGTTCGGCGGGATCTTCGCCGCGCTCGCGGAAAAGAACCGCGCGACGCTGATCCCGTATTTCCTGGAAGGCGTCGGCGGAAATCCCGCGCTCAATCAGTGGGACCGGGTCCACCCAAACGCCGCCGGCCAGCGCGTCCTGGCGGAAAATGTCTGGCGCGTTCTCGAGCCGATACTGCGAAAGACGGCCGCGACGCCTTCGGCGCACGTAGAATAGAGGATGGATCCCGCCGACCCACATAATCCGGAACACGCCGATCACCCGATTCTGGAAACGATCCAGATCGCGACGGAAGGCGAAGATTGCGATGAATGCGTCCGGAAACTACGCGGGCCGTTGATGAAGATTCAGGGCGTGCAGGATGTGAACGTGAATACCCCGCGCGAGCGAGTTATCGTCACCTTCGACGCCCGAAAGACGCACGCGCCGGATTTGCACGACGCCATCTTGAAGAGCGGCTACAAACCCGCGCCGTTCGCAGATTAATCCTCAAGGAGGAGCGGCGGTTTACAAACCGCCGTTTTATTTGGTCGGCGATTGAAAATCGCCGCTCCTTGAGGCGCCGGTGCCGTTCAAGCGGCCGGCTGTTGCTGCGTCAGGCAGTGGAAGGCGCCGAGGCCCCAGATCAATTCGGTGCAATCGATCGGGACGATAGGGCGTCGCGGGAAGAGCTTCGCCAGAGTTGCTTCGGCCGCACCATCGTTCGGATCGTTGAAGGTCGGCAGCAGGATGGATTTGTTCGCGATATAGAAGTTCGCGTAGCTGGCGGGCAATCGCAGATCTTCGCGATCTATCCTTGCCGGCATGGGCAGCGTGACGACTTCGAACGGCGCGCCTTTCCATTTCATCGCTCGGAGCCGGGCGAGATTTTCCCGGAGCGGCTCGTAGTTCGGATCATCGCGATTCTCTTCGATGACAGTCACGATGGTCCGCTCGCTCACGAAGCGCGCGAGGTCATCGACATGCCCGTCGGTATCGTCGCCTTCGATTCCTTCGCCGAGCCACAGGATGTCTGTCACGCCGAGATAATCCCGGAAGCGCGCCTCGATCTGTTCGCGCGAGAACGTCGGATTGCGATTCGGATTCAGGAGACAGCCTTCGGAAGTGAGGAGCGCGCCGGCGCCATTCACGTCGATCGAGCCGCCCTCGAGAATCATATGCGGATAAAAAACCGGCACGCCCAGGATTTCGGCGACGCGAGTGGGAACGACTTCATCGAGATCGCACGGCGGGTACTTGCCGCCCCAGGCGTTGTAATCCCAGTCGACGATCGCCAGCCGTCCGGCAGCTGCCGGACGCGTCAGAAAAATCGGGCCGTGATCGCGGCACCAGGGTTCGTTCGTCGGGATGCGATGAAATGTAAGCCGCTCGTTAGGCAAACCGTCGAGGACCTCTCTTGCTTCGGCTTCGTGCGCGCCGTTGCAGACGTTGATGCAAACCGGCTCCGAAATCAGAAGCGCCTCCACCATTCGCCGCAGCGTGGGCAAGACGCGGTCGAACGCCCCGGGAAAGCTGATGCCTTCCCGTCGCGGCCACGAAAGCCAGGTGGCGGCGTGTGGTTCCCATTCCGCCGGCATCCGATAACCGAGCGCGGCAGGCGGTTTGTTCGATTCGGACATCGGCGAACGATTGCACTTTCTCCCACGCCGCGACAGGAAGCTTCTCGACCAATCGGACGGCGGGGACGCGATCACAGCTTCGGACCGTGCACGCGGAAGCCCGGAGTTCTCCGGCGACGGGATTCCTCGATTGCGCTCTGGAATAACAGAGGGCGTTAGACGCCAGCAAGGATCCGCCGCTGTTGGGACGCAAGCATGGGCGGAAATTCCACAGCGGCCGGCGAACTGGTGTTTCCGATGAAGTGAGCGGCCGCTTTTTGCAGCGAGCACCAGCGCTCCCAATCGAGCGCGGGCGCGCCGATGATATGTCGCAGCAAGCTGCGCCATTCCATGAGCGCGCGCTCGATATCGCCGTGCCGGAGGATTTCATTCGTGAGCCGATAACGCGCGGACGGATTCGAAACGAGCTCGCGGATCACTTCCGACGCACCCGAGCCGTATTGGGCCGGCACACCCATCTCCAGATAGCCGGGATGATCGGCGCGACCGTAAACTTGCTGGCAGACAATACCGAGCCGCCCTCCCATGGGCGCGTCTTCACCGGCAAAGCGCGACCCCGCCCGGATGTTCGCCAGGTCGAAAACGAGGTCGTCGATCGGATAACTTTCATCTTCGAGTCCGGCGGCAATGGCGAGACCTTCGCCCGCATGAAAGAACGAGAAGAGAATCCCGCGGCGCGTCGGCGTCCCGTCTTCGGTCACCAGGCCGAGCTGGCGCCAGGCGTAGGCGGGCGAATTCGTGATGACCGTCGTGAGATCGTGCTCGAGCTCGGAGCATTGCCGGCAGCCGAGCGGGATCGCTTCGCGCTCTGGAGGATCGAGCAAAGCCACGCCGCGCGAATCGAGGATCGCTGTGACCCGAATCTTGGAAAAATCGATCCGTGCGTAGAGCGTTCTGGAGCGCGTCACGATTTCAGAGACCTGTCCGCCGGTCATTTCCGGGAGCAAAGGCGGGACGGTTTCGTCGAAGACTTTCTTGGTGAGAGCCTGTAGCGGCGGTCTATGACCGCCGATTGCGTCGGCACTGCGTGCGTTTCGGCGGTCACAGACCGCCGCTACAGAAGAGAGTTTCTTTCGTAGCCATTTCACGGGAGCGATGGCGTCATCGCCAACGATCATCGCGAGCGGAATCTCACGGCCGTAAATTCCTTTGTCGCGCAGCTTGCAAAGATTACCGAAGCCGCGGCCATCGAGCATGCGCGGCACGGACAACGCGCGAACCCATGATTCATTCTCGCGGACGAAGAGTTGGCCTAACGAGATGTTCTCCGGGTTCGGCGGTTTCGGTTCCCATTCGCCGGTGGAGTTCAGGATCTCGACGATTGGCCGGCGAACGAAGCGGGCGCGTTCCGCATCCACCCAGAGGCCGCACGGTTTTGCGCCGGTCGCGAGCGAGTGCTCGGAGCCGATCGGTACTTTCTGCGTGCTGAAGAGCGAGTGGCTCAGCTTCACTGCGGCCGCGAATGGAACGCTGTCGCCGCGATCATCGATCCCGGCCACAGGGCGCATGACGCTGATCAGGCTCGGCCAATCGACTTGCGTGGCGCGCTTCAGTTTGCGCGGCCGCGCATCGCCGAGCCGCGGAATATCCGGGAGCATCAGGACGTAACCGATATCATCGAGACCGCGCCGCCCGGCGCGTCCGAACATTTGGAGAAGCTCATCCGGCTCGACGTGCCGCTCGAAGTTTCCCGCTTTGTAGCGCGTGTCGGTTACCAGAACGGAACGCATGGAAAAATTGATTCCGGCCGCGAGCCCCATCGTGGCGACGACGACATTGAGCTGGCCGGCTTTGGCGAGCGGCTCGATCAGCCCGGCGCGAACCGCGTAACTCAAGCCGCTGTGGTGATAGGCGACGCGGTTGCGCAACAGTTTCGCCAGCCGTTTGCCCGCGAGCGCTTCCTGCCCGGCGGAGAGCGCGAGCGGATCGCGCAACGACATCGCGGACGCGATCGCCTGCGCCATCTCTTCGCTCGCCTTCCGACGCGGCGCGAACACGAGCACCGGCGCCAGTTCCGCGCGCAACGCTTTGCCGATCATGCGCGGCCAGAAACTTTTCGTTTGAACGAATTGCGAGTCGGAGAGCGCGCGCAGATCGATTTCCTCGAGAGGAACCGGCCGCTCATCGTGCGAGATCAGGACGGGATCGCGGCCGATGCGCTGGAACCAGGCAACAATATCCCGGGGATTCTGGACGCTGCCGCTTAGCAACAACAGTTGGGTTTCCGGCGGAGCGAGGGCGAGCGCCAGCTCGTAATGCACGCCGCGGACCCGATCGGCGATCATCTGGTATTCATCGACGACCAGCAGCTTCGGTCCGTCGCGCCGCAAGAAACGAGCCCGCTGCGTTTCGAGCGTGGCCACCAAAATTTTCGCGTTGAGATTCAACGCCAGATCGCCGGTCGCGATGCCGACATCCCATCCCCGAGCGCGCCATTCCGCCAGCTTGTCGTTCGCGAGCGCTCGCGTCGGCACGGTAAAAATCGCCTGGCCTTTCAACGACGGATAGAGCAGCTCGAAGATGTAGGTCTTGCCCGAACCGGTCGGCGCCTGGACGACGACATCTTTTCCGTCACAGAGCGCGCGCACCGCCTCCTGTTGCCAGAGATCGGGAACAACGAGATTGATTTCGAGGCCGGTCGGCATCGAAGAAAGTAGCACAGGCATCTCCAGAAAAATCGTGCCTTCCAAATCGCGTCCGCTATCCTCTGAGTTGATGAAGAAGAGGCCGCGCCCGACCGCGCGACAAAAGACTCCTCGCTCCGCGCGCCCGCGCCGGAAAACTTCACGCCGTTCCATTCCGAAACCCTCCGCCACACCACCGCCGACGGAGAAATCGGGCAGACCCGTTCTCGTTTTTCTTCCCAGGCGCGGCGAGAAAACTCTCGTCACCACTGCGCTCACTCGGGCCGGCATTCGCGCGGAGTTCCTCGAACAGCTCGATCACCTCGCGGCGCAGATTGGCGATCAGACCGGCGCGATCCTGCTGGCCGAGGAAGCGTTCGTGGACGCCGCGGCGTCGCAATTAATGACCCGCCTGCGCGAACAGCCGAAGTGGTCGGACCTGCCGCTCCTCGTTGTGACCAACGCAAACAAAGTCCAACAGCGCACCCGCGAGCTCGCCGGCGCGAGCGCGAACGTGACTTTCCTGCCACGACCGCTGCGGGAGTTCGCGCTGCTCAGTGCGGTGCGGGCGACGTTGCGCGCGCGGCGCAGCCAGTACGAAGCGCGCGACTTGATCGAGGAACGCGAAACCGTTCTGGCCAGCATCAGCGAAGCGTTTTCCGCGGTGGATCGCGACTGGCGTTACACCCACGTGAACGACCGCGTCGCCGAAATGGCGAGTTGGCCGAAGGAGAAAATGATCGGACGCGTCATCTGGGAAATTTTTCCCCAGGCGGTCGGCACTGAATTCTATGAGAAAGCCCACCGGGTCATGGAGACGCGCGAACCGAGCCACGGCGAATTCTTCTACGCACCCTGGAGCCGCTGGGTCGATACCCGCATGTATCCGACCAGGGATGGGATCATCATTTTCAGCGCCGATATCACAGAGCGAAAAAGGCGTGAGGAATTGGCGGCCGTGCGCGAGGCGAAATTACAGGAGAGCCAGGAACGCCTGCGGCTCGCCACCGAGGCGGCCGATATCGGCACGTTCGATTTTTTCCCGAACACCGGCGAGCTCCAATTCTCCGATCGCAGCCGCGAGCTATTCGGCATTCCGCCGGACGTGAAGGTGACCTACGAGACCTATCTCGCAGGGGTGCATCCGGACGATCGCCATATCGTGCATGAGACGGTGGCGCGCGTGCGCCAGCCGGGAAGCAGCGGGCGTTTCGATATCGAATATCGCACGATCGGAATCAGCGACGGCAGGAACCGTTGGGTCGCCGAGCGCGGGCGCGCCGTCCTGGATTCGGCGGGACAGGTCACGCGCTTCATCGGGACGATGCTCGATATCACCGAAAAGAAAAACGCGGAGTTCCTTTTGCAGCGCGCGAAAAACGAGGCCGAGGAAGCGAACCGCGCGAAGGACCGGTTCCTCGCGATGCTGTCCCACGAATTGCGCACGCCGCTCACACCGGTGCTGATGACGATCGCCTCCCTTCGACGCGCCCCGGACCTAAACGACGATCTGCGCCACGATCTCGAAATTCTCCAGCGCAACGTCGAACTGGAAGCTCTTCTTATCGACGACTTGCTCGACCTCACGCGCATCGCCCATGGCAAACTGGAATTGCATAACGATGCGGTCGATATCCACGGCACGATTGAGCGTGCTCTGAGCATTTCCGCCGGCGATATCCTGACGAGAAAGATCCAGGTGATTCGCCACTTCAACGCCCGGGAACATCATTGCTGGGCCGATCCGGCGCGTTTGCAGCAGGTCTTTTGGAACCTGATCAAGAACTCCGCGAAATTCACGCCCGAGGGCGGCCGGCTCGAAATTTCCACCGGAAACAACGACGCCCATCAAATCGTCATCGAAGTCGCCGATACCGGGATCGGCATCGACCCGAAATTGATGCCGCGAATTTTCGACGCGTTCGAGCAGGGCGGCGCCCCCATCACCAGCAAGTACGGCGGCCTTGGCCTCGGTCTCGCGATTTCCAAGCGCGTGGTCGATCTGCATCACGGCACGATCGTGGCGCGGAGCGAGGGGCTCGGGCGCGGCGCCATTTTCACCGTGACTCTGAATGCGATGGAGACTTCGCTGCTCGAAGGGCCGGTCCTCTTTCTGGAAAGCGAACCTCCCCAGGTCAAACACGTCCAGCTTCTCTTCGTGGAAGACCACGAGGATACGGCGCGCGTGCTCGGACGTATTTTGAAAAACGCCGGGTTCGATGTGAGCCACGCGGGAACGGTCGCGGCGGCGCGAACCCTGGCCGCGGGAAGGCACTTCGATCTCGTCATCAGCGACCTCGGTTTGCCGGACGGCAGCGGGCTCGAGCTGATGAAAGCGCTGCGTGACGCGCAAGGTCTGACCGGAATTGCGCTAAGCGGATTTGGAACGGAAGAAGATGTCGCCGCGAGCCTGGCGGCCGGATTCGCCGCCCACCTGACGAAACCAGTGGATTGGGATCGGCTTCGGAACGAGATCGAGCGGCTGACGCCGTCGAAAGATTCAGCGTCGCGCAGCGCGGCTTAGGTGGATCGAGCGCTCCGACGCTCGATGTTTAAGTAATCCCGGCTTCGCCGGCACTCTGCCATCGCGCGACGGAGCGCGCGATCCACCTATCTGCCGACCAGCATCTCCTTGAACGACGACTCGCGCGCATTCGCGTGCACCTCTACGTTCACCACCTGACCAGGCGCGTGATAGGTGTGGCAGGTGATGCAGTCGCTCCCGACTTTCCCTTTCGGGCTGTGGCAGGTCACGCAATTCGCCTTCGCCGGCATCAGCACTTCGGCGGTCTCGCGGCTCTGGCTCGCGTGATGGCAATCGTCGCACTTCACGCTCGCGTGTTTCGCGTGATTGAAGTTGGCCTGCGGCATCCAGCGGTCGACGAGAATCGGCGGCGTCACCACGGGGCCGGTTTTCCCCGTTTTCACCTCGTGACAAAACGCACAGCCGGCAAAGTTCGCGCGATGCATCGCCGGCGCCTGTCGCTGCGGTTTGTAGGGATCGGTTTCGAAAAACACCGCCCGCTCGACTTCGTCGTCGGTGCCGAACTGCGCGCGCAGTTGGTTTATCTGCTGGGCCACGAACGTTTTCACGTCGTTGGAACGCGCCGTCTTCTCATTTTGAGAGCGGGCGAAAGTCGCGTATTGCGCCGGCAGCGTGCGCAGGAATGTCCGCACCAGATTCACGTCGCCGTGAGGGAGATGGAGCTGCGGATTATTCTTGTCGAACTGGAGCGCGTGACACGCCTGGCAATTCGCGGCGAAACTAACCCGCTGGTAAAAGCGGCCGTTCGGCTCCGGTTTGTGGCAGTAATCGCAATCCAGCTTTCGCCCGTTGACCGGCGGAATGTCGCTTGCGAAATGGCGCTGATGATTGAAACGGAGCACATCGCGATCGCGTTCCTTTTGCCGGATGAGCTGGAATTCTGGATGATCATCGGCGAACGAACGAAATACGTGCGTGTAACCGCCCGGCGGCCGCGGCAGGTCGAAGACGATCTGTTGCGGCGCAGGTGGGCGCAGATGAAAAACGTCCGGCGAGATCGTGGCGCCTTTTTTCGCGGATGCTTCCATGATGGCGCGGTCGTTGTGGCAGGAGGCGCACTGCAAATCCGCCACGCGTTTCATCGAGTCCGGCCCCAGATGCTCCTGGTGGCAGACCGAGCAGGAGCGGTTGTCGACCACGTTCGGCTCGTGCAGATCGTATTTCTTCACGGTGCCGAAGGGCGGGTTCTTCTCGTGGCACTCCTGGCATTTGTGATCGATCGCGCTGAAATCGATCCCGCGATGAAACCGGTCTTTAATGACGCTGCGAAATTTCGCCAGGGTCAGGTCGTTGCCCATCGCGGCGTTCCTGTCATGGCACTGGGCGCAGTCCTGCTCGAACTTCGCGTGATGGCTGGAAATTTTTCCTGAGCTGAAAAATTCCTCGCTCGCCTGCCGTTGAAAAATCAGTTTCTGATAAACGATGATCCCGGCGATGCCGCCGGCGAGCGCGACGAAACTGGCGATAAACCGCGCGACGCGCCACGGATGTTTCCGTTTGTAATAGCCGAGATTGCCTTTGTAACGCTCGGCAATTTGTTTTTGGGTTCGTCCCGGCGTGGCCATGGCTCAGCGCTTCCCTCGTAAAAGAGACAGAGATCTCATCAGTAATAAAAAAGCGTCACGCAGGCATGCCAGATCGTGAGCATCAGGAGCAAAAACGAAAACGGCACGTGGACAAAAAGCCATCCGTGCAGCCAATGCTGCAGTCGCACCTGAAGGTCGAGCATCCGCCGCTCGTCGCACCAGCCCTGGATTTCCTCAACGCGGCTCCGGTAGCCCTCGCCCACGCGCAGCTTCACGAAGCGAAAAGTGTCGTCGGAAAAACGCGGATTGTTCAGGCGCATCCGATCACCGCGGTGCGCGCGGAGGTAAGGAAGAATCTGGCGCTCGATAAATTCGACGAGTGCCGCTTCTGATGCGGGGTCAGCCGGCGCCGCCGGTTTTGCCGCGGGCTTTGCAGCGGCGGCAGGTTTCGCGGCGGCAGGGGCGGCAGGTTTGGGCGCGGCTGCTGGAGCGGCGGGCTTCGCGGCAGGAGCGGGAGGCGTGGGTGTTGCCGCAGGGTTTTCCGCCGGCGGTGGCGCCGCGGGCGCAACCGGCGGTGAAGGCGCCGGCTGATCGCCAGCGGGAACTTCTGTTCGCGCGACTGGTGCGCCGGGCGGATCGCTTTGCACCCGCGCCGTCGGTGTGCCGATCGTCTCCGCTTTCGGCGCTGCCGGTCTAACGGCGGCGTTCGGAATGGATGCGAGCGCCGATGCCGTTTCCGGTTCGGCTGCCTTCGCCGCTGGTGCTGCGGCTGCGACCGGGGCCGCGGTCACCGCCGAACCGGTCACCGATTTCGCGCGCGCGACCGGCGTGCTCAACTCACCTTTCGTCGAAGCCATCACCGCCGCGCCAGGCGTCGCTGCTTTTGACGCGCTCGGCGGGGGAGCCCCGGCATCCGGTTTCTTCGGCGGCGCCGGCTTGAATGAATCGCGCATTTTCTCCGCAGCGACGGCGAGCTGCGCGCGGATGTGCGGGATTTGCTCGAAGACCGTCTCGGCCGGCAATCGCTCTTTCATCAGGCGCGGCATGAGATGCTGGAGAAAAAGCCCATAAATTCCGCTCACCATTACGATCGCGTAGAGCGCCATGAGGAACGTGGTCATCGGTCCGCCGAAGCGGAATCCACTGTGCAAAATGACGAGCGGAATGGTGAGGAACGTGAGCCAGATGTGGGCGCGCAGCCAGCGCTGGACTGTTCCCACGCGCCAGAGCGGAATTTTTTTTCGCAGGCTCAGGAGCGCGGCGAAAACGAAAATCGCCAGCGAGATCGAGCCGAACCAGAGGCCGAGTGGCGTTCCGCCGACGGTGTGGTGCTCAGTCGGCGTCTGGATCAGCGACGCCGGCAGATGAATCCACGATGGGAGCGCCGTCGGATAAAAATTCCCAGCGTAAAGGATGCAGGCCGCGACGGTGGCGAGGCAAACAAAGACGAGCCAGGGGAAGTGTTTCCAGTTGTTGATCCGCATTGGGTCAAAATCCCAAATCCCAAATCCCAAATCCCAGGGAAATCCCAAACTCAAAATCACAAGTCCCAACGACAAGTTGGGCGCCGGACCGTTTGAAATTTGGGACTTGGAACTTCTTTGGAATTTGGAGCTTGGAGTTTGGGATTTCCACGTCAGTGGGTGTGGTGCGTTTCATAATGGCGCGTTGGCGACCATTCATCGTTGAGGATGCGGTTCTGCATTTCGAGCGCATCGCCAAAGAACCGCTGCGGATCGACCCGCTTCGCCGCGTCGTGCGGGCAGGCATAAACACAGCTCGGCACGGATAACTGTGTGCAAAGGTCGCAGGTGTTCGCCTTGTAGGTCGTCGATTTTTTCTTCTCGATCTTGACCGTCGGCGGAATGTTTGGGTTCGGCGATTTGACCTCGGTCTTCACCTCCTTCGTTACTTCGAGCGGGTGCATGTTGATGTTGCCGTAAGGGCAAAGCTCGGCGCATTTCCCGCAGCCGATGCACCAATCCTCGATGATGATCTCGAGGTTCTCCTTCCGCCGGATCGAGCCGACCGGGCATTGCGTCATGCAGAGCGGATCGCGGCACGAACGGCAGGCCGTCGCGACGAGAAAATGGTCGTAGCGCAATCCGTCGCGAAGCAGGCGCGAGATGCCGTCGTGCGCTTTGGCGCAGGCCTGCACGCAGGCGTCGCAGCGGGTGCAATTATCGAGATCAATCAGCAAAAGATTTTGCGCTTCGAACAATCCCTGGTTGAGATAATCGTCGAGCCGCAGACCGGGCGGGATTTGGCGGCTCATCGTCGCTGCCATCCGCGCATCCGCGACCGGCTCGAGCTGCGCGCGCACGCCGGGAAATTTTTCGAGCATGAGGTTGAACTCGGCCGCGGGAATCTTGACCACGTCGACCGCATCCAGCGCCGCGCAGGTCGCGATCCGCTTGATCGAGCGAAGCAGCCCGATTTCCCCGAAGAAATCGCCGCGGCTCAAATAAGTCCGCACCATTTCGCCGCCAGGCATCGCCTGCGAGACGCGCACCATTCCGGAACGAATGAGATAAAACGCGTCTGCCTCCTCGCCTTCCTTGCAGATCACGTCGTTCTGGTTGTAGGAAACAAGCTCGACTTTCTCCTTCAGGTAACGCAGGAATTCTTCGCCCACACTGACGAACAGCGGCACGCTTCGCAGATGTGTCTCGAGCGAGCGCTGCCGGTATTTGTCGTCCATCTCCGCCTTGAACGAGGTGCCCTTGAACGTCGGCGCTTTGACTTTTGATGTCGCCTTCGACGCTTCCGAGACCTGACGATTGCCAACCAGCATGTCGAGAATCACCCGCAGCATCTCGACCATCACGCACGGCTCGCGCGCGATCACTGTGGCGGATCGTGGCTGAAACGTGCGGCAGGTCATTTCGCCGAAGAGCTCGCCCGGCCCGAGCTCGGCGATCGGTTTGTTCATCGGCAGATCGATGTTGGCGTCGATGCCGATGAACTTGCGCTCGTGCGCTTCCGCGCGTTTGTCCTGGCCGTCGTCGAGCAGGAAACTTTTCATGCGCGCCACGCTGCGGCCGAAGAAGCCGCGCGCCGGCCGGGTCCGTAGATGCGCGAGCGGATTTTGAATCGAGATCTCTACGGTGCCGGAAACGATATAATAAGCCGTCGAGCCGAACTCGCCCTCGACGCAGACCGTCTCGCCCTTGCGATAACGATGGAGGACGGCCGCGCCTTTCGCGTATTTCTCGAGCTGCACCGCCGGGACTTCCTTCAGCGCGGGCAAAAACTCGATGAGTTGCTCGACGCTCAGCGGCTCACCCGAAGTTAGCTTTCCCTCCGTTTCGTCCATGGCGCTGAACGCGATGATACGCAGCCGGATATAAGGGGTGGAAGTCTTTTAACGGGGACAAACATTGCCTGTCATCCCGAGGCTGGCGAAGCGCGCCGAGGGACCTCACAGTTGCAATAACGAGCAACGAAAGGCGCGAGACGCACAATCACGTGGACGCGAAATGTTTCGCGCCAGCGCCAGAGCGCCTGTGAGGTCCCTCGCCGTCTGCGCGGCTCGGGATGACACACAAACCACGCCGCTAAATCGCCACCGCGTTTCCGGCGAAGTGTAGTAACTCCAAAATCTCGCCGCGCAGTTGGAGGAACCCGGCGCTGCTGCGATCGCGCGGGCGCTCCAGGGTCACCGGGATCGTCCGCTCGATGCGCCCCGGCCGTTGCGTCATGATGACGATGCGATCGCTCATGTAAATCGCTTCATCGATGTCGTGCGTCACCAGAAGCATTGTCGTTCGGCGCGCCTGCCAAAGCCGAAGCACTTCATCCTGCATTCGCATCCGGGTGAAGGCGTCGAGCGCGCCGAGCGGCTCGTCGAGCAGCAAGACTTTGGGATGATTGATCAGAGCGCGCGCCAGCGCGACCCGCTGCGCCATTCCGCCGGAAAGATGATGCGGATAGGCGTCGCCAAAACTTTCCAAACCAACCAGCCGCATGAACTCCTCCACCTCGTGGCGCTTTTCGTGCAGGACGTGGCGCGCGACCAACCCCGCTTCGATATTCCACCGAACCGTCAGCCACGGGAACAGATTCGGATCTTGAAAGACGAGGCCGCGCTCGGCATTCGGACCGGTGATCGATTCGGCGCCGACCGTCAACTCGCCGGAGTCCGGCGCGTCGAGGCCGGCAATGAGACGCAGTAAAGTGGATTTACCGCAGCCGCTCGGACCGACAACCGAGACCAGTTCGCCGGCGGCGAGCGCGAGCGAAATGCCATCGAGCGCCGGCCGCCGCGCCAGCGGGTCGTCCGGCGCGGGGAAACTCTTGCGCACTTCGCGGATGTGCAGCGAGGACGCTTCCATAACCGCGGGCGCTACCATTTGATGACTCCCTTTTGCCAGACCAGCACCCGGTCGCGCACTTTGAAGAGCATGGTCATGATCGTGGAGAAAAACGCCGCCATGATGATGAGGGCCGCGAAAACTTTTCCGTATTCGGCCCAGCCCTGGGCCCAGCTCACGTACCAGCCGAGGCCGGATTTCACTCCGACAGTTTCCGCGACGACCAAGGTGAGGAACGACGCGCCCAATCCCATGAACAACCCGATGAAGATGCTCGGGAGCGCGGCGGGAATCGCGACACGAAAGATCAGGTAACCACGCCCCGCGCCGAGCGTGCGCGCGACATCGAGGTAAGACGCGCGCGTATTCGAGATGCCGGAGGCGGTCAGCATCGTGACGGGGAACCAGACCGCGAGAGCAATCAGCGCCGCGGCGGAAAAAACGGCGGAAGGCGACACGACCATCGCGAGGGGAATCCACGCCGTCGCCGGAATCGGACCGACGACCTTCAGCACCGGCATTCCCCAATACCGGACCGGCGACGACCAGCCGATGCAGATACCGCTGATCAAACCAGCGATGACCCCGAGAGCGTAACCGCCCAACAACAAAATCAGCGAGTGCCAGGTGCTGTCGAACAGGAGCACGCGATCGTTGATCAAACTTTGCAGCACACCGGCCGGGCTGGGGAAGTACGGGAGCGGGAGCCACCGGACACCCGATGTGATCAGCTCCCACGCGCATAAGATCAAGAGCGCCGCGGCGAAGATCGGGCCCATCTGCCGCATCCAGCGCCGCAGAGGCGGCCAGCCAACTTGCGCCAGCGCGAGAACGAGCGACACGCCAAGCACGCTAAAGAGAAACACGAAGTAGGAGCGTGTTTCGGCGGGCGGCTCCGTTGTCGAAATAGACCAGTGCACCCCAAGACAGATCGCCGTCGCGGCGGTGACGGGGAGCCAGGTCCGAAGCGATGCCGTTATGCTCGCCGGCGGCGCCTTGCGCGGCGCGCCTTCAATCCACGTCTGATCTACTTCTCCGCCGCCAGGACCGGTTTCTTTTTGCAACATGAGTCCTCGGTATCGGAGAGAATCAGTTCCGCGTAAAGCCGGATGTCCTGGTCCGGCGGCACCTGGCCGCCCGCAACTTTTTCCACCTGCAAATTGTCGAGCCACTCATCCGAAACGCCATCGAGGTGAACGAACGCGCGTTTCGCCAGGTCGGCCACGTTCGTGGTCGGACTCAGCATGCCCGCGATTTTCATTTCCGCGGCGGCGGATTGCACCGCCTGGTCCGCGCCGGAAACGCTCGGCACATAACGCAGATGCGAGATCGCGACCGTGTTCAGCTCGGGATTTGACGCGAGATATTTTTTCTCGACCGACAACCGCGCCGCCGCCGCCGGATTCGCCTCGACCCACTTGGCGCCTTTCAGAAGCGCTCGCGTGGCGGCTGCCGACTCTTTCGGATGCGCCGCGAGATACTTGCCGTTCACGATCACGGCGCAGCAGTATTCATTTTTGTATGGTATGTCCTGCGCCTGATCGGCCACGTTGCGCACCTTGCCATCGGCGAGGAGAAGGCTGCCGATCGGTTCCGAATCCGCGACCGCGTCCACTTCGCCCTTGTCGAGTGCGAGGCCAAGCTCGCCCGCGGGAAAAACGCGCCAGCTCACATCCTTGCTGGCATCAATTCCGTTCGCGCCCAGGACGCGATTGGCAAAAATGAAGGGCGGCGTTCCCATCCCCGGCACCCCGATTCTCTTCCCGCGCAGGTCCTGCACGGTGTGGATGTTCCCCTTGGTCGCCGCCTGGACCCGGAGACAACCCTTATGGATTCCTGCCGTGAACTTGACGTCGAGTCCCTGCTCGATCGGCTTGAGGAAATACATCACCAGGTGGTGCGTGATGTCGAACCCGCCCAGGGCCAGCACATCTTTGTAGTTCGCCCATTCGCATTTCACCATTTCGACCTCGAGGCCTTCCTCCTTGAAGAAACCTTTCTCGACCGCACTGAAAATCGGCGCTTCGCAGGTGAGCCCGATGTAGCCGACGCGGATCTTGTTCGAAGCGACGACGGTCGTCGTGTTTTTCCGGCAACCGGTGAGCAGCAGGGCGCCCAACGCCAGAACCATGAGGAATTTACTGAATGTCATTGGTCTCCTAATCAGAGGTAAAAGGAATACCGCGATAAGTTCTGCCTATGGAAGCATAATTTTCAACTTTTTCCTGCTCATGATCCTGAGCATGAAAGGGCCGGGCGCGTATTGCATTTCAAGACGGCGCTGCTCAAGATTCCGCCGCGATGAACGAGCCGATGGAAATCCGCCACCTGCGCTATTTCCTCGCGGTCGCGGAAGCCGGCAGTTTCAGCCGCGCCGCGGACCGTCTCGGGATATCGCAGCCGAGTGTCTCGCAGCAAATGCGCGACCTGGAAGCCGGCTTGCGTGTCTCGCTCTTTCAACGCCGGGGCAAGCGCATCCTTCTCACCTCCACCGGCCTGATCTTCCAGGAACACGCCCGCGCCATCCTGCGGCAGCTGGAGAATTTTCTCCAGGAAGTCGCCAGCGAGCCGGGACAGTTGCGCGGCGCGCTTCATGTGGGCGTCGTCCCGATTCTGAATGTCGCCCTGATGCCGGACCTGCTCGGACTTTTCGCCGCGAAGCATCCCGGGATCAGCCTCACGGTCGAAGAGATTTCATCCACGGAAATTGAAACCGCGCTCGAAGAAGGGCGAATGGACGTTGGCCTCGGGTTCCTGACGCGGCATTCGCCGAACTTGCGCTACGAGCGGCTTTGCACCGATGAGTTTGCTCTGATCGTTGCCGAGAACCACCCCTGGTGGAAACGGCGCGTGATCCAGTTCTCCGAGCTGCACCAGCATCGACTGCTTCAATTGTTCGACACGTTCGTCATGCGCCGAATGACGGACCAGATTTGCCTCAACCATCACGTTCGCCCCCGAACCGTCGCGGAGCTGAACGCCATCGAGACCCTGCTCCGTTCGCTCGCCCCGCTGAAAGCGGCCGCGCTCATGCCGAAAATTGCGCTCCGCGGACGCGAAGGCCTGAAGCTGAAAGCGATTCCTTTGCAGGGGAAGAAGCTGAATTTGGAAATCGGTCTGCTGCGGCTTGTCGATTCCAGCGCGAACAGCGCCGTCGCCGCCTTCAGCACCCTCGCAAAAGCAGAAGTCCCGAAGCTTATCCGAAAATAATCAAAGGAGCTGATACGGATCGACGTCGACGGAGGCGACGACGTCTTCGGGGAGCGGAAGTTTATCGAGGGTTTCGCGGATGAGGCGACTGAGGCGCATGATGGCTTCGCCGCGCATCAAAATGTGGAAGCGATATTGGCCCTGCAATTTCTCCAGCGGCGCGGGCACGGCTTCGCCGAGAATGAACTCGGAGCCGAGATGTTCTCTCAAGCGGCGAACCAAAGTTTCCGCGGAAAGCTTCGCGCGCGCTTCATGAGCGGAACGCACCGTGATCAGGACCGCGTGTTTGAACGGCGGGAAATCGCAGCGCTCTCGAAACTCCAGCTCCTGCTGGAAGTAGCCGGCGAAATCGTGATGGCGCGCGAACTGGATCGAGGGACTGAACGGCGTGTAGGTCTGGACAAAAACTTCGCCCGGCGTTTCGCCCCGCCCAGCGCGCCCCGCAACTTGCGTGAGCAACTGGAACGTCCGCTCGCCCGCGCGGAAATCCGGCATGTGCAACGCGAGATCGGCGTTGATGATCCCGACCAACGTCACGTTCGGGAAATGCAGGCCCTTCGCGATCATCTGGGTGCCGACGAGGATGTCGATCTTGCCGGCGCGAAAAGCGAGGAGCGTCTCCCGATACGCGTCCTTGCGCGACATCGAATCGGCGTCCATCCGTCGCACCGTCGCTTCGGGGAAAATTTGCATGACATTCGCTTCGACTTTTTCGGTACCGAAGCCGGAATAAATCAATGCATCCTGCGAACAGGCCGGGCATTTCTTCGGGACCGCGGCGGTGTGACCGCACAAGTGGCAGGTCAACCGCGCCGCGCCGCGATGGAAAGTGAGGGCGACGCTGCAATTGGGACAATCGCGCGCTTCGCCGCAGTTGCTGCAGAGCAGCGACGTGGAAAACCCGCGCCGATTCAGGAACAGGATGGTCTGCTCGTGTTTTTCGAGCCGGGCCGTGATCGCGGCGCGTAATTTTTCTGAGAGAATCGCGGCGACCTTTTGCTTCCGCCGCTCGAGTCGCAGATCGACGATCCGCATCAACGGCATCTGGCAGTTGTCCACGCGCTGGGTGAGATTCAAGAGCCGATATTTCCCCTCGACGGCATTGTGATAACTCTCCAGCGACGGCGTGGCCGTGCCGAGGAGAACGACGCATTGCTCCATCTTCGCGCGGACGACGGCGACATCCCGCGCGTGGTAGCGCGGCGCTTCCTCCTGCTTGTAGGAAGTCTCATGCTCTTCATCGACCACAATGAGCCCGAGATTTTCCAGCGGCGCGAAGACGGCGCTGCGCGCGCCGACAACGATCCGCGCCCGGCCGGCCTGGATCTTGTGCCATTCATCGTGCCGCTCGCCTTCGGATAAATGGCTGTGCAAAACCGCGACCGTATCCTGCGCGTCGGCGAAGCGGCTCTTGAAACGTTCGACCGTTTGCGGGGTGAGCGAAATTTCCGGCACGAGCACGATGGCGGTCCTGCCACGGGCGAGGGTCGAGCTGATCGCCTGCAGATAAATCTCCGTCTTCCCGCTTCCGGTCACGCCATGGAGCAGGATCGGTTTCGCTTCTTGCGACGCAACGAGCGCTTCTTCGACCGCGCTTAACGCAGTCGCCTGCTCGGGATTCAGCACCAAATTGTTGGAAGCGATGAAGAGCTCGTCCGCGTGCGGATCGCGCGCGACTGCTTCCTCGCGCAAGGCGACAAATCCTCGCTTCTCCAGCGCCCGCAGGGTCTGGTTATCGAGCGACGTTTGGCGCAACAATTCCGCCGCGGCCACGGGCTGGCGCAATTTCGAAACGGCCTCCAGCAATTCCGCCTGGCGCGGCGCCCGCCGGCGCAATTTGTCGATCTCCCCCGGCGCGATCTCTTTCGCGGCGCTCACGAAGAGTTGCTTCTTCCAACTGACCTCGGCCCGGCGAATCACCTGCGGGAGCAGACTGCGCATGACCGCTTCGATCGGACAGCAGTAGTAGGCGCTCATCCAGCGCGCCAGCTCGATGAGCTTCGAGCTCAACACCGGCCTCTCGCCGACGACCGCTTCGATCGGCCGGATCCCTTCCGCGTCGGTTTCCTCCAGCAACGCCACCACCGTCGCTAGCGCGGACCTTTCCCGAAACGGCACCCGCACCCGCGAGCCGATGCTGATCTTGTCCGTCAGCAATTCGGGAATGAGATAATCGAGCTCACGATGGATCGAACGATCGATGATGACGCGGGCGTAGGAGGGTTTGCTCATCTGGTCGGATTCGTAATCGTGCTCGTGCTCCTGCTCGTGATCGATTACTTATCCATGAAATTTTTCCGATCACGAGCATAACGCGATGGCCCGATTCTTATTTAAACTGATCATTTGCCTGCTCCTCGCCGGAGCGGCCGGGTTGGTCTACCTCTCGATGAAATCGGGCGATCCGCTCTACACCCTTTACGAATGGATCAGCCCGGCCCGGTTTCAGCAGCACGATGCGCTCATTCGCGCGGTCGCGGCCGAACATCAGCTCGATCCGATGCTCGTGAAAGCGGTCGTCTGGCGAGAGAGCCGCTTCGACGCCCAGAAGTTCGGGATCGC
>Ga0307478_10000732_pt1 | contig 31973 bp, 36 predicted proteins | sample atmos_gasesECM4C_2_FD_203713 | JGI IMG/M metagenome (GOLD analysis project Ga0307478, IMG submission 203713) | Hardwood forest soil microbial communities from Morgan-Monroe State Forest, Indiana, United States - atmos_gasesECM4C_05 | ecosystem: Environmental > Terrestrial > Soil > Temperate...
GGCGAATCTCGTAGTCCATCCAGTAATTCATGTGACTGACGATCTGCCACACGGAATGCGGATAACCGTCCACCGTCCGTCCGGCGACCGCGGCAGAAACGTGCTCCAGGCTGGCGACCGGGTCCACGTGCGCGCCTTTGCCGCGGAGCAGTTCGCGATAAGTAACCGTGTTCATGAGAGTGGTCGCTCGCTTACCGGGTCTCCGACCCGAATCACGCCTTGCGTAAGGATTTGCGCGCGCAATCCGCCTCGATGTCGCAGCGCCTTGATCACTGGCTGCCCCGTCAGGCCTTCAAGATGGCTACATGGCTCGCACAGCCGAATACCGTGGACCCTCACTCCGCCAATCATGAAGTCCCGTCCGACGAGGTGATTCAGAGGTACATCGCGCGTCACCACATTGCGCCGCGGCTCGCCGGCCGTAAGACTTACTTTGTATTCCCGCAACGCCGCTTCGATAGCCTCTGCCTCGATCAACGTGAGCTCATACTGTGGCTCAGGCTTGTAGAACGTGCCCTGTTTGAGAAAGTAACGGTCCCCAACCAGCCCTGCTCCCGGAATCAATTCCACCTGATTCACGGCCTGCGTTGCGGCCTTAGCTGTAGGCGCGATGTGAATCGAGTCAACTGTTCCTTTCCACATACCGTTTCTCCCGTTGCTTATGGATGTGCCACTCGATAAGAAAGGCCCGCCGAAATCTCGACGAGCCGTTGCCTGGCTGAGAACCCTTGTTACGCGCCCTTGCTGACCGCCTCGATCGACTCCTCGAGAATATCGATGGCCGCTTCGGCTTCATCCTTGCTGACCACGAGCGGTGGCGAGATGCGCACCGTACTCGGTCCGCATCCCAGGAACAGGACGCCGTGTTCGAACGCTCGCTGGACAATTCGATCCCGCAGCTCGGCCCCGTATTCCTTGGTCTTCTGGTCTTTGACGATCTCCACGCCAATCATCAGACCCCGGCCACGAACATCGCCTACAATTCGGTACTTCGTTGGCCAATCGGCCATGCGATGGAGCAGGTAGCTGCCGAGTTCTGCCGCGTGCGCAATGAGGCCTTGCTTCTCGATGACCTCGAGTGTGGCCAGCGCGGCCGCAACACACACTGGATTCCCGCCAAACGTAGAAGCATGCGAGCCCGGCACCCAGTCCATGATGTCGGCGCGCGACATGGTCACGCCCAGCGGCATGCCCGAAGCGATGCCCTTCGCCATGCAGACGATATCGGGGTGCACGCCGGTGTGCTCCACTGCCCACCATTTCCCGGTTCGGCCCACTCCGCTTTGCACTTCATCCAGCACCAGCAAAACTCCATGCCGGTCGCAGATGCGCCGGAGTTCCTGCATAAATGGCGTCGGCGCGATCACGTAACCACCTTCTCCCTGCACCGGTTCCACGAAGATCGCCGCCACCTCTTCGGGAGGCAGCGTCGTCTTGAACAGCTTTTCTTCGATAAACCGCGCGCAGCCGAGCGCAAACGCCTCTGGATCTTCCGACCCACTGCGATACACATCGGGATAGCGAACGTGTGTCACGCCCGGAACCAGCGGAGCAAAACGCCGCTTCTGTTGCGGCTTGGAGGCAGTCAGTGAAAGCGCGCCCATCGTCCTGCCATGGAACGCGCCGAAGAAGGCAATTACGTTCTGGCGCTTGGTGTGATAGCGGGCGAGCTTCAGTGCCGCCTCAACCGCTTCGGTACCGGAGTTGCCGTAGTAAATCTTGTGCGGTCCGGGCATGGGCGCGATCTTCGAAAGCCGCTCCGCCAACTGAATCATGTTCTCGTAGTAAAAGTCAGTCCCCGACATGTGAATGAGTTCGCCCGCCTGCTTCTGAATGGCGGCAACCACGTCGGGATGGCAATGGCCGGTTGAAGTCACGGCGATCCCCGCCGAGAAGTCGAAGAACTCGTTCCCGTCGACATCGGTTACCACGATACCCCGGCCAGTCTTCGCCACCAGCGGATACGACCGCGTGTAGGAGGGCGAAATGTATTTCTCATCGCCCACCAGCACGCGCTTAGCGTGGGGGCCGGGCAGGGCGGTCTTGATCTTGGGACCGACGGTCAGAGTCTTGGTTGGCATGGGAATCCTCCTCACAACATTTTTCGATGGTTCGTCGTTGGTTCCGGCGATCAGGCTTGGGCTTTCGCCGTTCAATTCTCTTCGGGCTATTCAACTGAGCGGACTACGTCCCGAAGAAAATTTGCACAAGGAGGATTCGAACTAATCGCTTCCGAAAAGATTCGGACGGATATGGGAAGGGAGCCCTGCCAAATGCCTCCGCGGGCAGCACAACTGATGCAGCCAGCACGCGGGCAAATGCGAATTGGGATTCTGCAGGGTCATGAAAAGGTTACTTCCTTTTGAGTATAGCCTGAAAATCTCAACCAAACACCCTAAAATCCGCGCTGGACCCGACAGAATGCCTCAACTGGTTACTCAGGACGTTACGGGAGGCACGCCATCGCGATCTTTACCTTGTCGGCAATTTCGCAGATTTTTGAGTCGCTCAGTTGCCGGAGGCGATGACGAGACTCAATCAATGCTTCCTTGCGGACCACAGTGACATTTTCGGACTGCGCGACACAGGGCTCCAACAGGCCAGTGTCGACTAAACGCATCGTTCGCCCACTCGGTCGCATCTGCTATGGTTTAGCGTTTCTACTTTCCATGACCCCCGCACAACAACAACACCGGTGGATGGTAATCCTCGCCTTCGGGCTGGTTTATCTCTTCTGGGGCTCCACCTACCTGGGAATCGCGATTGCCGTGGAGCACATTCCTCCGGCACTGATGTGCGCGACGCGGTTCCTCTTTGCGGGAACCGTGATGCTGGCGTACTGCTGGCTCCGGGGTCGCCCGATCGCATACACCGGACAGCAACTGTGGCATATGGCCGTGGTCGGAACGCTGCTTCTGATGGGTGGCAACCTCACGCTTTCCTTCGCCGAGCAGGTCCTCCCATCGGGACTCTCGGCCTTGCTGATTGCGGTGACGCCGCTTTGGTTTCTCGTGCTTGACGCCTGGCTGGTCGGTAACCACCACATCACGCCCAGAGGCTCGGTCGGACTCGTGCTCGGCATTCTGGGAATGGTCGTGCTCTTGTGGCCGAAACTCACCGCGACCGGATCGATAGGGCGGCGCGAATTGTGGTTCTCACTCAGCCTGCTGGCGGGTTCCTTCAGCTGGGCCCTGGGTTCGGTGCTTTCCAAGGTCTGGCACTCCAATGATCTCGATCCCCTCAGTTCCACAGCCTGGCAAGTGATCTTTGCCGGTGTTGCGAACCTGGCCTTCGCGCTGGCGAATCACGACCTGGCTCGCGTAGTGTGGACGGGACGGGGTGTCGCTGCGGTGCTCTATCTCGTGGTGGGAGGCTCGTGGATCGGCTACACGTCCTATATCTGGCTCCTACGCCACGCACCCAGCTCGAAAGTCTCCACCTACGCCTACGTGAATCCGGTTGTGGCGGTCTTCCTGGGCTGGCTCGTGCTGCATGAGCCGATTGACCGTTTCATCTTGATGGGCAGCGCAATCGTGGTCGCCTCCGTCATCCTGGTCACCAGCGCGAAAGAAGAGGACAAGACCGTGGCAGAGGAGTTGCCGGCTGTAGAGGCAGCGGGAGATTGAAGCTAACGCATTGCTTTAGCTCGTAGCTCGCAGCTCGTAGCTCGTAACTCATCCGCTACACTGGGCAAGCGATCCACGGAGTCTTCATGACGAACTGCGTGCGCTGCGGGCGTGAGATCTCTGATTCGTCGTACGCCGCGACCTCAAACTTATGCCCCGAGTGTCGGCAGGCTTTTGCCGGAGCGGCGCGACCGGCTCCCGTTGCCCAGCCCTCCATAGCCGCCACACGTCCCGCTCCCTATCGCGCACCCGTGACCGTCGCGATCGTCGGAATGAATATCCTTGTATTTGCGGCCATGATCGTAAGCGGTGTCTCGCCCATGAACCCGACCTTGGCTCAACTCCTGCGCTTCGGAGCTGACTTTGGCCCCTACACTCTGGGCGGGCAGCCCTGGCGCATCCTGACTTCCAACTACGTCCATGTCGGGCTCTTTCACATCCTGTTCAACATGTGGTGTCTTTGGAATCTCGGCCGGCTGGCCGAGAGGATTCTGGGCGCCTGGACCTACGTCCTCACCTATACCGCGTGCGGGATTGCAGGCAGCCTGGCAAGTCTCTGGATTCATCCAGCAGCGGTGGGCGCAGGCGCGTCGGGCGCGATTTTTGGCCTCGCCGGCGCCTTGATCACGGCGCTGTATTTGGGAAAGCTTCCCTACCCTCGGCAGATGCTGAGCGGTCTGTTACGAAGCCTGCTCAGCTTTGCCGGATATAACCTGTTCTTTGGAGCGGTGGTGCCCGGGATCGACAATTCCGCACACATCGGGGGCTTGATTGTGGGGCTGGCGATCGGGGCCCTGCTGGCGTCGCAACTCAACGAAGCGCCTGAAAAGCGCCAAGCTCATGAGCGATTCATGTTCACGATTGTGACTCTGTTTCTGATCGGCTTCGGAGTGTTTGTCAAAACCCAGAGCGGCTGGGTCGTCGAAAAGTATCGCCAGCTCAATTCCAGCGGACAGGAAACGCGAGAACCTTGACAGCCTGCGGAAACCTTGGGTCCTGTTTTGCGCAAGCTTGCGTCAGGTTCGACGAAAAACAACGTCGATGAGTGTTATGGGAATTTTTCGACAGTAATCTTCTATTCGTCCGTAAACAGGTGTAGCGTAGTCTTGCAATCTACTTGGACGCGATGCTCAGACTCTGTCCGTTCTCATGGTCGATTGTGATCGCATGCGCTTTGTTCCAGTCCTCGCTGTCGTATGCAGATACCTGTGTCATGTACCACAAGCGTGCTCCGGTGAAAGCCGTGTGTGGAACCGTGATTGGTCCGACAGGAGAGCGGCTCAAGGATGTTGAGTTGACCATCACAGACGAGAAGGGGTCAGTGTTTTTCAGCACGCACCCGGACGCAAAAGGGCAATTTTCATTCCGTCTAGTGCCCAAGGGCGATTACACCCTAAATGCGTCTACAAAGGGCCTCCATAAAGCCCAACGGGACATTCGGGTCATCCGCACGGGTAGCCACTCTTGTCATCAGAAGATCGCCATTACTCTAGGCGTGAGCGTTTGCGACACCGGTACGCGCATAAAAGGAATCGATAAGCCATCTGATCTGGACGCCGAGTTTGGGCTGAAGAAGTAGCGATTCCCTGTCTCAGAGCAGCAGGCGGGTCTCAACTTCCGCTATCAGGCGATAGCGCTCATTGATGACGTTTATCGTAACCAGCGATGACACGCAACATCGCGTCTTCGAAACCCGCGACTTCAACCCTGTCGCATTGACGACTACTCCTTCATTCCCCGCCTTCCTCATCCTCCTCGGTATCGTTTACGATGTCGACCGCATGGCCGCGCACACCGAAAGTGATCTTCTGCGTCTCGTCAGGCTGGAATGTGACGCGGGTGGGCTGCCGCTGCCAGGCTGGAGCCGGACACTCGGAGTCTGGCAAGTCGTCGCCGTCAGGCCCTCCCAGCACTCTCTTCAGAATCGGCTTCCGTCGGCCCAACTGCGCCACCACGGCAAAAAGCTTCTTCCCATCGTCGGAGACCCCACAGTAAGCGACGTAGTCACGGTACCAGCTGCCAGTCGAATAGAAGGGGTCAAACTCAGGCAAGGTGATCTGGCTCACGCGGCCGGTCACGCGATCGACTAACAGCCACCCTCCCCGTTCCCAGACCCATCGCGGGGCCAGGGTCGATTCTGAAGGGAGTGTGTCATTCAGGCGAAATACGCGGCGCACCACGAACAAACGATCGGTGACATCATGCGGAACGCCGGTCGTGTACTCCTTCAACCGCGTATCGACGAAGAGAGCGCGGACCTTCAACTCCAGCGGCTTCCCTTCTGCTGGGCCAACGTACCACTTGGCAGAGGTCCACTTGCCGAACGCGACGACGTGTGGTTTCGGCAGGGCGCCGGCAGCGCCCGCCCATAGGAGAACACCAGAGACGACAGCAGTACGAAATCTTTTGCACATGAGCTGAAGGTAAGCACGCGCTTATTCCTGAGGCAAGGTCATCTGACCATGACGAGAGTTGTTTTCCCGAGGAGGGAATTCTCCGATGGATTCAGATTGGTATGGAAACGATTTTTTCCTGAGGGAAAACGTGTTCCGCTTTCGCCAAACTCCGTTACAATAGCGACCAGAGTGGCTGTCCACTGGACAGTGCTGCTCCCCCAGAGCAACTTATTCAAGCGGACCGGACTCTATTAAGGCATGGGCGAACTTCTGATCCACCGACGCGTCCCGCGCGTGCTTGTGGTGGATGACAATCCGGACATGGTCGAGTTGATGCGAGAGTTGCTCGCCAGCCGAGGCTATGACGTGCTCGCAGTGCGCGATGCCGACGCGGCTGAGGAGGAAGTCCGTCGTCACCCGCCGGACCTGATCCTCTCTGACGTGGTCATGCCAGGCCGTTCCGGTTACGAACTCTGCCGTCAATTGAAGGAAGATCCAGGCACTCGGTTGATTCCTTTCCTGCTGATCACCGGACTCAGCGATCGCGAAGACAAAGTGAAGGGAATTGAGGCGGGGGCGGATGATTTCTTGAACAAGCCGATCTTCCCTGCCGAACTTTTCGCCCGTGTCACATCGTTGCTGAAGCTCAAAGAATTCACCGATGAGTTGGAGACCGCCGAGTCCGTCCTTTGCACGCTAGGCCGAAGCGTCGAGGCACGCGATCCTTACACAGAAGGCCATTGCGAACGCCTGGCACAGCGTGCCGCAGCCCTCGGACGCCACGTCGGTCTGGACGAGGAATCTATTGTCGCGTTGCGTCGGGGCGGATACCTGCACGACCTCGGAAAAATCGCGGTGCCCGACGAAATTTTGAAGAAAGGTTCTAACCTGACGCCGGAGGAGTGGCAAGTAATGAAACAGCACCCGCTCACCGGAGAGAATATTTGCAAGCCGCTCAAGTCGCTGCGCCTGGTACTGCCCATCATCCGCTTTCATCATGAGCATTCTGACGGTTCGGGCTATCCCGACGGCCTTTCTCGGAATCAGATTCCCTTACTGCCGCGCATTCTGCAGGTAGTGGATGTGTATGATGCGTTGCGTACGGCCAGACCGTACAAGCCCGCGCTCACGCACGAGAAAGCTGCACACACGATGCTTGCCGAAGCGCGCTTGGGCCTTTGGGACGAGGAACTGGTCTCGCAGTTCTTCTCCATGCTGGGTCAGCGGCAAGTCGCTTAAACCCGGCCAAATCCCTCCGATGTTAATCTGGATGGAACTGAATCGTGCTCAGGTCCGATTGGAAATCTTTTGCCTCCTGCTTACAGCATTGTCATTCCGGCCTACAACGAAAGTGAGCGCATTCGCTCCACACTCGACAAGATTCTGGTTCACATTCAGGAACGGGGCTGGAATGCTGAAATCCTGGTGGTTAACGATGGTTCGACGGACGCGACCGCGCAGATCGTGCAGGCGTACGCCTCCCAGCATCCATCGCTGCACTTGATCCAGAACCCCGGCAATCACGGCAAAGGATACAGCGTGCGCAACGGGATGCTGCACGCCACTGGCGAGATGGTTTTGTTCAGCGACGCTGATCTGTCGTCCCCCATCGAAGAAGCGGACAAACTTTTTGTGGCTCTCGCGGAGGGCAACGATGTCGCCATGGGATCGCGATGGCTGCGAACGGAATTGCAAACCCAGCGGCAACCATTGCATCGCCAGCTCTTTGGGCGGATATTTAATCTCGTGCTGCGCATCCTGCTGGGTCTGCACTTTCGTGACACGCAGTGCGGATTCAAGGCGTTTACGCGCCGAGCCACGCGATTGATTTTTCCACTGCAACACATCGAGCGCTGGGGTTTCGATCCGGAGATTCTCTTTCTGGCGCGCAAATTTGGCTTCAGGGTAAAAGAGGTGCCAGTCAAGTGGGCCCATCGCGAGGGCACACGGATCAATCCCTTCCGGGATGGCATCCGGATGTTTTTCGAGGTGCTGAGGATCCGCTGGTACTCGCTGACCGGCAAATATGACGCCAGTTCGGCATCGGCGGTCGCCAGCCTATGATGCAGCCTTAAGCAGAGGATGCACGGGATGCGTCGCCACGCCCACGCCTCGGCAGTAGATCAACGTGAGGGTCGCCGCACACTTTCCACAAAGCCAATAAAACTCCACTCCGGGAGAGTGTCTGCGAATTTTGGGATCGAACCCAAGCAGGAGTTGGACATCATCCTTGGCCTCACGCTCAAAGCGGAAGAGTTTGCCCTCGTGCAGGTAAAGAAAACGAGCAGAGCACGTCGGGTTCGCGCACTTTGAAATCATCGCGGCTCCTGGGGCTGGGTAAGTACGGGCTCGTGTGTAGGAATAGTTTACACCTGGAATCAAATGCGTTGAATCATCGGCTGTGTCGAGTTTGCGTTGCACTCACCATGCAACATCCCGTACCGGACAATTCCACAAAATTGTGCAAACTCGTGACACTTCCATGACAATCGAGTACTTGGAGACGCACTAGCATTCCCCATCTAGCGAGTCGGAATACCCCCGGGCCATCTGAAAATTTCCTATTCCTGGATCTTGCCGACCTCGCAGTGTCTACCAAGGAGAATCCGCATGCGCTCTCGCACCCTTGCTCTCTCCGCCTGCCTCGGACTCACGCTGATGCTGATATCGAGTGTGGCGCAGGCTCAATACAAACTCACCAATCTCGTCTCTAACCAGGTCGGGCAGGCGGCACACACGGATCCGCTGTTGGTGAATGCCTGGGGCCTCGCCCGTAGTGCGGGCAGTCCGTTCTGGATTTCTGACAACAAGACCGGGTGGTCGACCCTCTACAACGGCTTCGGAGCTCCGAGAACATTGCAGGTCATCGTGCCTAGCGCGAATGGGAAGGGTCCGGGCTCGCCCACGGGCATCGTGTTCAATGGATCGCCAGACTTTCAGTTGAAGGGGGCGCCGACGTTCTTCCTGTTCGCAACCCTGGATGGCACGATCAGTGGATGGCCGGCAGCAAATCCCAATGAGGCAACGATTGCCGTAAACAACTCGGCCTCGGGAGCGTCCTACACTGGCCTGGCGATCACCAGCAACGCCAGTGGCAATTTCCTGTTTGCCGCCGATACCGTGAATAACAAAGTGGATATGTACGATGGAACCTTCAAGCTGGTGAATTCTTTCACCGATAAAACACTGCCTCCGAACTTCACGCCCTTCGGCATTCAGGACGTCAGCGGGATTATTTATGTCATGTTCGCCGATTCGACCGGCGGGAAAGGCGGCTTCATCGACATGTACACCGAGGACGGCGTGTTCATCAAACAACTGGCGCATGGCGCGCCCTTGAATCAGCCTTGGGGAATTGCCGCCGCCCCGCCGAACTTCGGCCCCCTCAGCAACACACTGCTGGTATCGAACAATACCAATGACGGGACTATCAACGCGTTTAACGCGGTGACCGGTCAGTTCGTCGGTATCGTCAAGGACGACAATGGCAAGACGATCCATATCGATCAGCTGTGGGGCATCGAGTTTGGCGGCGGGAGCGTGAACAATGGTTTAAAGACCGAATTGTTCTTCACCGCAGGTCCACACAACAACTTTGAGGGAACCTTCGGGAAAATTCAGCTCAAGTGAGCGGGTGTTTCACGAGAACGAAAGGCCGCCTTTCAGCGGCCTTTTGATTTGTGCAGCGGTTTAGGGAGAACCTCTTTACCGCGGAGAAAGGCTTTTAACCGGCGAAGTGCGCGAGGAAAAGCCGCTAAGGACGCGAAGAACACCCGGGCATTTCGATTGCGCGCGGAAGATCACACGTGCTTTCGCAAATGTCTTGCAGCTTCAGGCTGGTTGTTCGTGCGCTCCCGCGCGAGAGTGAGCCGCCGATAACTCTTTTGCCGTCTCGACTACCTTGCTTCCCATCTCCGAAGTACTCAGCCAGGGCTGACCGCCATGGGCCAGATCGCGGGTTCGACGTCCAGTGGCGAGTACTGCACTGACTGCGGACTCGATGCACGCAGCCTCGCGTTCCAGGTGGAACGAGTGCCGCAGCAACATGGCTGCGGACAGGATCGCGCCCAGCGGGTTGGCGATGCGTTTGCCGGCGATGTCGGGAGCCGAGCCGTGCACGGGTTCGTACAAGCCGACTGGACCGCCAATGCTCGCGGAAGCCAGCAGTCCGATACCGCCCACTACTCCGCCGGCCTGGTCAGAGAGAATGTCCCCGAACATGTTCTCGGTGAGGATCACATCCACTTCAGCTGGATGCTGTACCAGCAGCATGGCGGCCGAATCCACGTACTGATGGGTGAGTTTCACATCCGGATAGCCGGTCGCGACGCGGGTCACAACGTCGCGCCACAACCGCGAGCACTCAAGCACGTTGGCTTTATCCACCGACAAGACTTTACCGCGGCGGGAACGTGCCAGGTCAAAAGCAACGCGAGCGATGCGTTCGATTTCGTACTCGCTGTAGCGCATGGTGTTCAGGGCTTCACGGGAACCGGGCTCACCAGCCAGCGAGCGTGGCTGCCCAAAGTAAAGGCCGCCCAGCAGTTCGCGGACGATCATAATATCGGTGCCCTTCACGACTTCGGCGCGCAGCGGCGAGTTTTCCAGCAGCGCAGGAATACAAACCGCCGGCCGCAGGTTGGCAAATGCCCCGAGTTCCTTGCGCAGCCGCAGAAGCCCTGCTTCAGGCCGAAGGTGGCCGGGGTTCTTGTCGTAGGCGGGAGATCCTACAGCGCCCAGCAACACGGCTCCGGCGCTGAGGCAAGCCTCAAGCGTATCGGGGGGCAGCGGGTCATTGCTCGCGGCCAGTGCGGCTCCGCCAATGTTCTTTCGCGTGAGTTTCAATTGGTGGCCGAAAGCGCTGATGACCGCGTCGAGAACGCGAATCGCCTCCTCAGTGACTTCCGGCCCAATGCCGTCGCCCGCCACAATCGTCAAGTTCAGAAGCACGCGACCTCCTCATGCCTAAAACCTCGAATTCTACAGATAAGGATGTTACGCAAGCGCGCAGACATTCGACTTTGTGCTCCCAGGTTCAAATAACCATCCCGAGCGAAAGCCGAACGGGGATTTCCGCGATTTCAGATTTCAGATTTCAGATTGTAGTTTTTAGATTTTAAATTTCAATTTGTTTCCTCGTTCTAGTGTGGTGTCCCAGTAGTCCGCGCCATAAGTTGATGGCGCTTTGAAAGGGCGCGGCTTCAGCCGCGCCGCAGGGGACGCTTGAAAAGGCGGCTTTAGCCGCTGAGGGACGGAATTTGACGCTAGATTTGGCGCCTTACTTTGTTCGCATATTTTCGGGACACGCTAGAGGATCCCCATCTTCTTGCCGACCTTCTTCAATACCTCCAAAGCGCGTTGCAGTTCCTCGCGAGTATGCGTAGCGGTCATGATGGTACGCACCCGCGCTTTTCCTTCGGGAACTGTAGGGAACGCAATGCCGGTCCCAAGAACCCCTTCCTTGAAGAGCTCCCGGGAGAACTCCATGGTGCGGGCGCCGTCGCCAATGATGACAGGCGTGATCGGAGTTTCGCTGGCGGGCGTGGTCTTGCCCCCGATGTCGAACCCGAGCAGGCCGAGTTCCTTCTTCCAGAAGCGGGTGTTCTCCCACAGGTTCTCGATGCGCTCGGGTTCCTGCTCGAGGACGTCGAAGGCAGCGATGCAGGTCGCAGCGACCGAAGGCGGGTGGGAAGTAGAGAACAGGAACGGCCGCGCACGGTGGTAGAGATAGTCAATCAGATCGCGCGTGCCGCAGACATATCCGCCGAGTGCGCCGATTGCCTTGGATAACGTGCCCACCTGGATGTCCACCCGGCCATGCTGGTGGAAATGATCAATCGTGCCGCGACCATTGCGGCCCAGTACGCCCGAGGCGTGGGCGTCGTCCACCATCATGATGGCTCCGTATTTTTCAGCAAGATCGCACAGGCCGGGCAGCGGGCCAATGTCGCCGTCCATGGAGAAAACGCCGTCGGTGATCAGTAGCTTGCGGCCCGGCTGGTCCTTGACGCTGGCCAGTTGCTCTTCGGCGTGGGCAAGGTCCTTGTGATTAAACACGAGGATCCTGGCGCGGGAGAGGCGCGCGCCGTCGATGATGGAGGCGTGGTTCAGCTGGTCGGAGATGATGAAATCTTCTTTGCCGAGGACCGCGGAGACCGTTCCCGCGTTGGCCGCGAAGCCCGACTGGAAGACTACGCAGGCTTCGACGCTCTTGAAGCGGGCGATCTTTTCTTCCAGTTCCATGTGAATCTTCATCGTGCCGGCAATCGTGCGCACCGCTCCCGAACCGACTCCATACTTCCGGGTGGCTTCGAGAGCGGCTTCTCGAAGCTTGGGATGGGTGGTCAGACCGAGGTAATTGTTCGAGGCGAGGTTGATGACTTTTTTGCCGTCGAAAGTGCACACCGGGGCTTGCTCGTCGTCGAGCACGCGGAGGTTGAAGTGGGTGCCTTTGGCTTTGAGTTCGTTGATCTGGTCCGTGAGGTAGGAGAGCGGGTTGGTGCGGGTGGCAGTTGGCATAAGGACCTCGATAGCATTCCTCCGCACGCCCGTATTGGGCAAAGGCGGACGCGACCTAACAGTCTAATACCGCGGGGGAGATTAGAGGAACGTCGCGCACAGTGCAGAAGCGTACAGTTCGAAATCAGCAAGGTCTGGCGCGGTTTGCTGCTCTGTGGAATGATGGTTCATGCCCAAAGACCGCAAGCTGACTTATTCCGACCGCCAGGCGCAGGCCGCTCGTGACAAGAAGCAAAGCGCCCAAAAGAAAACCACCGGCGAAGACTCCAGCCAGGCCCCTACCCCCGTCGCGCCGAAAACAACTCGAAAACGCTAACGATTCCAACCCGCTCGCCTCCTTGCCCAGCAATTCAGTTTGGCCGCAAGCTTCGGATAGCCCAGGTTCTCGGGCTCTGCGAATCTGGTGAAGCAATTCCGAAGCGAGGGCTCATGCCACAGTCATTCCGCGTTGCCGCCATTCCGAGCAAGGTCCCCGATCTCGTCCGCTCCACGATGCGCTCGCCGGGATACGGTCATCCCGCCCATGCGGAAGTGGCCACCGGATACGGTCCATGCCGGCATTGCCTGCGCGACTTCGAGGTTGGGAAGGACCGCAGAATTCTGTTTACCTATGATCCCTTTCACGGCATTGAGCCGCTGCCGTTGCCGGGGCCGATCTTCATTCACGAGGAATCATGCGAACGGGTTGGAGACGATGCCGGCTTTCCTGAAGACCTTCGCAGCCATCGGCTGACCCTGGTGGCGTATGGCGCGGGACGGAGGTTGGTGGTTGAGGAGCATGTCGAGAACGGGAAGGTCGAACCACTGATCGCACGCGTGCTACAGCAAAAAAAAGTGAAGTACCTGCACGTTCGCGATACCGAGGCAGGGTGTTATGACTTTCGCATTGAGCGGAGTTAGCGCCGCTATCTGAAGGTCTTACGCGCGCTGACAATCGCGCAGATAACCCTAGTTTCCCCTGAGGAAGTATGAACGTCGAACGTCAAAATATCGGCCTTGCCGTTTCGTGTTTATTGTCGGCCAAGAATCTCGACCTGATCCGCTGCCAGTCCTGCACAAGAGAGCGGTCGTCTATCTCGTGACGATTACGTTTTAGGAGGTCGATCATGGAGTGCAGGCCTTCGTCTACCGCGTTCGCGATGTGCCACTTGTAGAGCCTGCCTTCATCGCCGCGCCACCAACTCTCAGGTACGCCGATTTCGACCTCAAGCCAGTCCCTTTTTCTTTTTGCCTTTTGAGCGCCTACGATGTTCCACATTTTGGTGTAACTGTGAATAGATGCGTCGACCCGGAGCACGAATGCAAACTCCCGGATCACTTTCGTGTACTCACCTCTCCACACATTGAATTCGTTCCTCAGTTCCTGTTCCTGGTCAAAAATGCGCCTAGGTACATTCGGACCACCAATTTGTGAGCCGAGGCTGAAGGTGTTCATTTGTCTTGGCAGGTCAGTTGTAACCGAAGAAAGCGATTTCTCGAAAGAAGGCTACTTCGTGCCGTTGGGATACACCAGGATCTTGCTCGCCTCGCCCGTCTTCAATCGCTCCATCGCTTTCGAAAAATCCTTCATCGCGATGCGATCTGTGATCACAGGGTGCAGGTCGAGCTTGCCGGCTTTGAGAAGCGCGGTCATCTGATACCAGGTCTGGTACATGCGGCGGCCGTTGATGCCCTGGATGGTGATGCCCTTGAAAATAATGTCCTCGGAGAAATTCAGCGAGATGGGCTTGGAGGTCAGGCCAAGCAGGGAGATGCGTCCGCCACGCCGCACGATGTCAAAGGCGGTTCGGATGGCGCTGGGGTGGCCGGCCATCTCGAGCACAACATCCACGCCAAGCCCGCCCGTTCGCTCCAGAATAATGGCTGTCACATCTTCCTTCGAAGGGTCGAGCGTGAGGTCAGCCTTCATTTTCTTGGCGACGTTGCGGCGGTGCTCGTTCACCTCGATGGCGTAGACCTGCGCGGCGCCCACCGCGCGCGCAACCGCAATCGCGAAAAGTCCGATGGGACCGCACCCGGTGATGGCAACTGTCTTCGCCGCAATTTCCCCAGCCAGCACGGTGTGCACGGCGTTGCCCAGTGGATCGAGGATGGAGGCATACTCGTGCGGAATCGCAGGATCGAGTTTCCAGATATTCGACTCGGGAATGACCACGTATTCGGCGAAAGCGCCATCGGCATCCACGCCGATGATTTTCACGTTCTGACAGATGTGGGCTTCGCCGGTGCGGCATTGCAGGCACTTGCCACAGGCAACGTGCATTTCAGCGGAAACAAAGTCGCCTTCCTTTACGCTGGTGACTTCATCGCCGTAAGCCACCACTTCCCCGCAGAACTCGTGCCCGGGAATGAGTGGCGGACGGATGCGGCCCTGCGCCCAGCGGTCCCATTCGTAAATATGCAGGTCCGTGCCGCAGATCGACGCAACTTTGACCTTCACCAGGACGTCGGTGCGACCGTACCCCGGAACTTTGACTTCCCGAACATCCGCACCGGGTGCGGCCTGCGGTTTAACCACCGCCATCATGGTGTTGGGCATCAGCTTCCCTTAAGAGAACGAATCAGGCGCGAAAACTCTTTATTCTAGCATCGGGCGATGCAGGTTAGGACTTGTGCGCCGGCTCCTTGCCCGCAGGATTCCCACTTCGGCGCCTCTCTTCGAGCATCTTTCGATTGAATTCCTCTGATTTTCCGCGCGGCACACTGAGCGTCCGCCAGTTGTGAGAGCCAAGATGCTTCGCCAGGAACACGATTTGCCCGATGTGACACGCATAGTGCGCAAGTGCCCGATTGAGCGCTTGCATCACGCTATGCGGTTCCTGCCGGATGTATACCGTCCGCATGACGTCCTCGGGCTTGAGCGAGTCGAGAGCATTGAAGACGCACGCCCATCCCTGTTCCCAGCAATGGAGAAGTTCCTCCCTCGTCGGTTCCCCGGTGAGTTCGAATTCGTGATCGCGGTGGCGGTCGGGCTTCTCGCCGTCGGTGGTGAGGAAGTTGGTGAAGCGCGAACGCATGTTGCCGGCGATATGCTGGACGAGGATCGCGATGGAATTCGATTCCGGATCAAGGGTGACCAGGAGTTGCTCGTCCGTCACCTGGGCAATGGCGCCTTCGGCCATGCGCTTGTATCCGCGAAGCTGGCGCCGGATTTCTTCGAAAAAGTACGAGCCAAGTGTCTCCATTGCATCCTCATGATACCGTGAGCCCGGGCAACACGATATTCTGGAAACCTGCTGCGCCGGGTTGATTGCAACCCGGGGCAATTCATCACCGCAAGAGCTAACCTGGGCCCCATGCTCCGCCACCGGGGGTCTCAATTCGAATGGCTTCGCCTTTGCGCAGACGGACGTTGAATTTTCCTGGCAAATCTTCGTGGGATCCGTCCGCTCCGATAATGGCGGCTTTGCCGGGTGCGCCATTGGCGGCATTCAATCCCCACGGGCCCCGGGTGTGACGATCTGCCAGCAGAGTGACTTCCGCATCTGTGAGTACCTGGATCTCGCGGACGATGCCATCGCCTCCGCGATGCTGTCCTGCCCCGCCGCTTCCTGAGCGCAGCCCATATCGCCGCACCCGCAGCGGGTATGCGTACTCGAGCGCTTCGGCGGGCGTGTTGAGGGAGTTGGTCATGTGGGTGTGTACACCGGAGACGCCGTCCTTGGTCGGACGCGCGCCCATGCCCCCGGCAATTGTTTCGTAATACGCAAAAGGCTCCCCTGTGCGTGGATCGATGCCGCCAATCGTGAGATTGTTCATGGTGCCGGCGGCGGCCGCGGGAATCCGGTCGGGAATCGCCTGCGACAAAGCGCGCAGGAGCACGTCCACGATTCGCTGCGAAGTTTCGACATTCCCGCCGGCTACCGCAGCCGGCGCTCGCGCATTCACCACCGTTCCTGCCGGTGCGACTACTTCGATCGGACGCATCAGACCTGCGGTTGCGGGCACGTCCTCCTGGAGCAGGCAGCGAAAAACATAGAAGCAAGCGGAGTAGGTAATCGCCTCGACCGCATTCACGCTGCCTTCCACCTGTCGATCGCTACCCGAGAAATCCACCGTGACTAGAGGCCGCGCAAACGCTCCCGTCCGCGGCCGAGGGCTGCGCTCCGATGAAGCATTGCGTCGCTTTGCATGCACCGTAATCGAGACCGCAATCTTGACCGGGGTATCGCTCACCCCATCGTTGTCGAGGAAGTCTTCCGCCCGATAGATTCCGGAGGGCACCGGCGCCAGGAAGGCGCGCATCATCTTCTCAGAGTAAGCGAGCAAGTCGGCAGCAGCGCGCTGTGCGCGTAAAAGGCCATAGCGGGCGCAAACTTCGCCAAGGCGCGTGCTGCCGGTATGGCACGCGGCAATCTGTGCGCCCAGGTCGCCTTCGCGCTCGCCGGGTGTGCGGACATTCGTCAGCAATAAGGCGAGAACATCGCGGTCGATTGTTCCGCCACGAATAATCCTCACCGGGGGGATCCGGAAGCCTTCCTGATAAATCTGGCGGCAGAGCCCCATCGATCCTGGATAGGTACCGCCAACGTCGGCATGATGAGCGCGCGAAGCCACGTAGAAGTCCGGAGCTGCCCCGCGCCGCCGACTGGCTTGCGCACCAGGCCTTTTCACGAAAACGGGTGCGACCAGCGTGATGTCAGGGAGGTGAGTGCCGCCGGCGAACGGATCGTTCAGCATCACCATGTCGCCCGGCGAGAGCTCGCATCTCTCAATCGCCGCGCGAACCGACATCGGCATCGAGCCGAGATGAACCGGCATGTGGTCGCCCATGGCGATCACTTCCCCATCGGAGTCGAATACCGCACAGGAATAGTCTCGGCGCTCCTTGATGTTGGGAGAAAACGCCGTTCGTCGGAGTGCAGCGCCCATCTCCTCGGCAATGGAGTGATAGAGATTCTTGAAAATTTCCAGCTCGATCGGATCCTGTGCCATGTTTAGCGACTCGCGTCAGTGTACTCGGTGCCAGCCATCCCACTCACGAAGTCTATTTCTGCCCGGGCGGCGAAGATTTGTGTTGACATGGCTGTAACACTGCCGCAATATCTTGTATTAATTGGTGTGCCCATACCACAAGTTGGGCTGACTCGGCAAATGGGCAAGGCGCCCCTAACCGAGACACCTTGCAAGGGAAAAAGTTCACGGAGGAAAACAACTTCATGGCAACCAAGAAAAAGGCTGCGAAGAAGAAAAAGAAACACTAACCGTTGGCGAGACGATACCTCGCAAGAACCCAAGGATTTTCACAAGAAGCCTTCCCGGAGAAGCACCTCCTGGAAGGCTTTTTGATTTCAGCTCGCAGCTGGTAGCTCGTGGCTCATACGCTTGTCCCTGCCAGCTGACGTCGTTTGCAGATGGTCTCGTCTCATGAGCTCTCACGCAACTCTTTTCCATTCGCAAACGGATTCCTCCGTTAGTTGCCTTTGCTACCGGCCAACGACTATCAGCCAACGACTGCCGTATGGCACGAAATGGGGTTGTTCGCTGGCGCGGCTCGTGCTAGAAACGGACGGAGACGGGAAATCTGGCCTTCCTGCGATCCTGCGCCACGTCTGACAGGCTGAATGACTCCGAAGAGGAAAAGCAACAACAAGACAACCCGGGCCGGCGAGATCGATATACCGGAGAAGTTATATTTCCGTATCGGCGAAGTTGCCCGACTCTGCCGCCTTCCCGCCTATGTCTTGCGTTTCTGGGAAACGGAATTTCCCCAGTTGAAACCCGTCAAGAGCAGCACCGGCCAGCGCATGTACCGCCGCCGGGACGTCGAGAATGTGGTCCGCATCAAGCAGCTGCTTTATGAAGAGGGATACACCATCGCGGGAGCACGCCAGCATCTACGTGATGAAGGCAAGGGCGACAAGAAACAGACGGCGCTTCCCTTCGCGACTCAATCCCCCGCCAATCTGCGTCAGATTCGCCAGGGTTTACAGGACATTCTGACCATCCTCACGCCGCGACACTGAAAACAACTGCAAAGAGCATTCCAAGACTTGTCATTGCGAGCGCAGCGAGGAATCTCGTCCTTTGACCTGCCCTGGCATGCAGCCAACCGTCGCTTCCTCAACGATTCCCATTTCGGGAATTGTTACTGCGATTGTGACCGGCGCGCTTGCATCTCCCCTCCCCTTCCCGCAAGGTGGACAAAGGAGTCCACCATGATTCAAGTGCTCGTTCATCATCAAGTTGCTGACTATAACAACTGGCGTTCGGCCTTCGATGCGGCGCTCGATTTTCGCCACAGCGGCGGCGAGTGCGCCTGCCGTATCTTCCGCAAGGCTGGAGATCCCAACGACCTGACCCTGCTCTTTGACTGGGACGATATGGAAAAAGCGAAGCGTTACATGACTTCCGACGAACTGCGCAACAAGATGCAGCAGGCTGGAGTGGTTGGCGTCCCGGAGATTAATTACTTGGCGGAGATGTATACGGTACGCCGCAGCGCCGCGGACTGATTGGTTTCACGGCTGACGGGAACGCCGTTGCCGATTAGGCGGCAGCCATCAACGCGAGGGTTCGGCCGCAGTTCCGGTGTTGACGGCCTCATCGAGGAGAATGCGGCTGGCACGCTGCATCTCCTGGATCAGGGTGCGCTCCTCATGAGTCTCCGTTTCGCTTTCGCCCGACATCACCGAACCGGCTGCGAGTGCGAATCGGAGGGCATCTTTCTGGTCGTCGAAGTAGAGGATCACCTGCCTGGCCGCCATACACACTTCTCCTGACTCGAAAATCGTGGCGCGCTCGAATCCGTAGCATCATTCTGACGACCAGGCCCCTGTCCAGAAAGTAGCGTTCTTGATACCTGCCCTGTGTGTCAGGATTCAATCCGGAACTGAGCGCCCTGCTGAGCATTTGGCGGCGCGCTCAAGCAGCAGATCGCGTTCCCGCGCGTTACGGGTCAGGGACGCGGCCCTTTGGAACTCGACCCCAGCCTCTTCCAAGCGCCCAAGCTTGCTGAGAAGATCGCCGCGCACGCTCGGAAGCAGATGGTAGTCCTTCAACGCCGGCTCGCCCATGATCCCGTCGAGAACTTCCAGTCCGGCCGCCGGACCGTACGCCATGCCGACGGCCACGGCGCGATTGAGCTCCACCACCGGCGAGGGGGCGACCTGAGCAAGTTCGGTATACAGGGCTACGATCCGCGTCCAATCGGTCTCGTCGGAAGTACGCGCGCGCGCATGACAGGCAGCGATCGCAGCCTGCAAGGTATAGAACCCGCGGTTTTCCCCGAGTTGCTCCGCGCGCTCCAGCGCCGCCAGGCCACGGCGGATGAGCAGTTGATCCCACTGGGCGCGATTCTGGTCGAACAACAGCACCGGCGCTCCGGACGGACCGACGCGCGCCTTCGCCCGCGAAGCCTGGATCTCCATCAGCGCAACCAACCCGTGAACCTCAGCTTGACGCGGCATCAATTCACCCAGAATGCGCCCCAGGCGGAGCGCGTCTTCACAGAGTGCAGGACGCATCCAGTCGTCACCCGCCGTGGCCGAGTAGCCTTCGTTAAAGATCAGGTAGATCACTTCGAGCACGGAGCTCAATCGCGCCGTCAGTTCCGGCCCGCGTGGGGTTTCGAAGGGAACCTGTTTCTCTGCGAGGGTCCGCTTCGCTCGCACGATGCGTTGCGCGATGGTCGGCTCCGAAGCGAGAAACGCGCGGGCGATTTCGTCCGTGGTCAAGCCTCCCAGCAAACGTAGCGTCAGCGCGACGCGGGCTTCGGTCGAGAGCACGGGATGGCAGGCAATGAACAGCAAACGCAGCAGGTTGTCATCGTCGTCGGCTTTCGTTCGGATGCTGCCCTCACCCTCAAGCGTGGCGTCGAGAGCCGCAACAAGATCCGGAGTAGTTTGCTGACGCAGTTCCAGTTCGCGGCCGACCTCCTCGTGCTTGCGATCGAGCAAGGCTCGCCGCCGCAGCAGGTCGATGGCCCGGTGCTTCGCGGTCGCCATCAGCCAGGCGCCGGGATTATCGGGCACACCGGACTGCGGCCACGTTTCCAGCGCCGCCACCAGCGCCTCCTGAGCAAGGTCCTCCGCGATGCCCACATCGCGCACGATGCGGGTGAGCCCGGCGATCAGCTTTGCCGACTCGATCCTCCAAACCGCATCGATCGCTCCATGGATATCGGTCGTGGTCACGTCATCGATCACATCATTTTTGCGGTGTGCGATGCAAGCGAACGCACGGCAGCGTTCTCGGTCGCCCGGCGTTGCGGCCCAGGGCAAGGCTGGAGATCCGTGTTCTTGACCGCTGCGGATGATAAGCGCACAATGCGCAACATCAGGCGTTTGGCGGTGTCATCGGGCACTGCATTCCACACGCAAAACAAAATCTCCACGAGGAGAGCAGCCATGGCCGTCCAGCAAGGAGATCTGGGCCTTCTCAAACACCCGGTTGCGCAAGAGTTGCTCGCATCCAAAATTCCCGCGCGCCTGGCCTATGTCTGGACCGATGGCACCCCGCGCGTCGTCCCCATCTGGTTTCACTGGAATGGACGCGAACTGGTAATGGCCACTCCGCCGAAAGCTCCCAAACTGAAGGCGCTCGGCAAGAATCCGAAGGTGTCGCTCACCATCGATAACAACGAGTTTCCTCACAAAGTCCTGCTCATTCGCGGTACAACTCGGCTGGACCCGATCGACGGCATCGTCCCCGAATATGCCACCGCTGCCGAACGTTACTTCGGGCCCGAAAAGGGGCAAACCTGGGTGGCGCAGTTACGCGGCATGATCCCCGGCATGGTGCGCATTACCGTCACTCCGGAATGGGTAGGCATCCTGGATTTCCAGACACGTTTCCCGAGCGCTCTGGCAGGGTAGAAGACCGGGACTCCAGCCTGAAATTTTTGCGAATGCCAGCGACCGTGAGGAGGGAAACCGCGCAGGGGTTGCCCTCCCCTACACCGAAGCAATCGTTCTGCGACAATGTTCTTGCAGTCAACCACAACACGAGCGCTGGCACTCGGAAAGGCCTGATCGTCCAGATGTTTACTATGCAGCCCATCGGATTCGTGAAAAGCCCCTATCAGAACCGGAATGACGTCCCTCGGGGTTTAGGAGCCAAACATGATGCGGAAGGCGTGCTCGAAATCTTGCTGGAGTTCGAGCCGGGGCTGATGGACATTGAAGGCTTTTCGCATCTCTTCGTGATTTGGGTGTTTGAGCGCTCCGGGGGATGCGAACTGTTGGCCTCGCCACCTAGCGATAACCGGCAGCACGGAGTTTTTGCGACCCGCTCGCCCATGCGGCCGAATCCGATCGGGTTGACGGTTGTTGAACTAATGCGGCGCGACGGTCCACGGTTGCACGTTCGCGGCATCGACATGCTCGAAGGCACCCCGATTCTCGACATCAAACCTTACTTGTCCTCGATCGCACCGGAGCTGTTGCGGCGAGGCTGGCTGGCCGAGGCGGAAGCGCGCAGCGCCAAGTAGTCAACCCGAGTGGTACGAGAAAATGCATGACATTGGGGCGCGGCATTCGCGCGCATCCGGTTCACACCCGCAGGATCATCACTTCGGTTGCCTTGATCAGGGCAGCTGCCGCCTGTCCCGGCTTCAGGTTCATCTCGCGAGCGGATCTCGCCGTCATAATCGACGTGATCACTTGATTCCCGATCGACAGCCGGACCTCGGCCACTAACCCACTGATGCGCGGCTCCAGCGCCGCCTCGCGCGGGCTCAGCATCTCCTCCAGCTTCTGCGCTGCTTTAGGCTTTCTCATGGCAGCGAATCCTGACTGGAAGCCGTCACGCCGTCAAAATCCGCGCCCTCGGGCACGGGACCACCGCGCCACATCCGCAGTGCGTCTCGCGCGGTGAGTGGGCCTGACTTTGGGTGGAAGCTACTCAGATCGCGATTACCCGCTTCCATACGACCAACCATAATGCGATCTTCACAGTCGGCGTGCCCTTCTAGCAAGCCGCAGGCGGGCGGGCAAACGTCTTCACCCCGCTTTAGGTAACCTGCTAATTTTAAATGACTTACATTTTCCCTTGAAACCTCCAGAATGGTGTTGGTACATTGTACACACGACGCGGGAAGGAGGCCCTCGGTGGCAGTGCGAGCAACGAAGAAAGAGCGCATTGGTATACGCACCACGAAGGAACAGAAAGCTTTTATCAAACGCGGTGCTAATGTACAGGGCCAAAAACTTACCGACTTTATACTGGCCAGCGCGCAAGAAAAAGCCGAACTAGTATTAGCAGACCAGAAGGAGTTTGTGCTTCCGGCTCAACGTTGGGACGCTTTTGTCGCGGCGCTAGACCGTCCCGTCAGGCGTCACGAACGCTTGGCTCGGTTGATGTCAGAACCTTCAGCCCTTGAGCGATAAACCCAGACTCTCCGCAGTCGAGCCCTTGAATGATGAACACGACATAGCCGAGTTCGACTGCGGAAAACATCAATCGCTCACCGACTGGCTTAAGCGGTACGCAAAGGCGAGCGAGCAAGCAAGATCAGCCCGAACCTACGTCGTTCACCGAGCCAATCGGGTCGTTGGTTATTTTTCCTTAGCAGCCTCCAGCGTACGAAAAGTGGATGCATCTCCACGGGCCGCAAAGGGCCAACCCCAGTACCCCATTCCCGTAATTCTTCTGGCGCGACTAGCCATAGATAAAGGTGAGCAAGGTCAGGGATTGGGTGCAGGCCTACTGAAGGATGCGTTACAACGCTGCTTGCGAGCATCCGAAGAAATCGGGGCGCGCGCGGTTCTTGTCCACGCCATTGATGAAGAGGCTAAGTCCTTCTATCAACACTTTGGTTTTGAAAACTGCCCTGTAGACGACCTACACTTGATGTTGCTCATCAAAGACATATCGAACTGGGCGTAGGCGGATGCGCCCGGCGCCTTTGTAGGCCCTGATGTAGAATTCGTCTAAGCGTTTACAACTGTGCCGTCGGTTCGTGGAATCTGCGGTTGGCGGTTAGCCCTAAGCAACTCAAGGATAGAATCGCTTACCAGTCCAATCGGACCAGGAGATTTTCGGTAACGTCGGTATGTTGATTAAAAGGATGGCCCCGTAGCTCAACTGGATAGAGCATCAGACTTCGGATCTGAGGGTTGGGGGTTCGACTCCCTCCGGGGTCGCCATTCATTCTCAGCATTTACCTCCCAGGCAGGGACAAACGAAGCAGGCACGATCTTGGATACGATTGCCTGGTTGAGCTCTGCAATGAGCCCCTGAGAATTCAAATCGCGTTTTGCCTCAGAGTGCGAATAGGGTGGTTTCCTTGCATCCCCAGATTGCAGTCCATTGGATCGAATCGGAAAGGTTTGCTTCGCCCGATAAACAAGCTCTTCGTCCCGGAATCGGCAGATAAAGCGAAGGGTCGATTGAAGAGTTTCGACCGACGTCCTAAGCTCTCGTCGTAATTCCAGCATTTCCGCTTGCAGCTGCCGCGAATTCGCAAGAGCTTCTCTCAGGGAAGCGAGAGTCGATGCCGGGGTATTGGGCGCAGACTGCCCAAGCTCAAATTCCTCTCGAATTGGACGTGCACTCACCCACGCGTCAAGTTCGGCTCTCGTGGCTAAGACCGACCCTCGCGTTTTGCCAGCCGGCCTCCGAACAGGAAGCCGAAGCTCGCGCTCGTACCGCTGAACCGTACGCACGCCTTTCCCAAGATACCTGGCAATGTCTTTCCAACCACTCAAGAATTCAGGGCTTGCTCCATTCATAGCCACTTGTCGCGCTTCGGGAGAATCCGAATCGTGACTATACAATGCCTGCTATGGAACATGACGGTAAATACAGGAAATGCTGTATCTTCGGCGGGCAAGCCAGCAGCCCGAGGCTCAAGCCACCGCCTCCTCCGTCTCTGGCTCAGTGTCCCCGTTGGTCTTTGCGGGTAAATGCTCCTCTTTGTGTCCCGCATTCACCAGGGCGACACCAATCAAGATGATCACCATCGGAAGTACCGTGAAGATCCCGATCGGCTCGCTCGCCAGCGCCCACCCAACCAGCACCGCTACCGCGGGATTTACATAGGCATAGGTCGAGACTCGCGAGGGCGGCGCCACCGTGTGCAGCCAGCTATAAGCTGTGAATGCGATGATCGACCCGAACACGATCAAGTACGCCAAAGCCAGCCACGACCGCCCGGTTACCGCAGCGAGATGAAAGCGGCTCGTCTCGCCCGTAAGGGTGGCGGCGACCACCAGCGAGATTCCTCCCGCAAACATCTGCATCCCGGAAGAAATCACGGCCGAGTCCGGCATCTTCACGCTGCGCATGTAGATTGTGCCGGCGGCCCAGATGAACGTGCCGAACAGCACGGCTCCCGAGCTGAGCAGATTCAGATCCTGGCTATGCCTCCAAACGTCTGGACCAAAAAGCACGCCAACGCCTGTCAATCCCAACACCAGCCCGGCCCAGGCGCGGCCGCTGAGCCTGCGTTCCGTTCCCTTCAATCGCGCGAGCACCACCACCCACATCGGCAGCGTCGCCACCAGGAGCGCGGCGATCCCCGAGGGCACGCGCTGCTCCGCCCACGCCAAACTTCCGTGCCCGCCCACGAACAGCACGGTACCAATCAGCGCGGGATGCACCCACTCCCGCCACGTCGGCGACGGCACTCCCCGCCACCTCGACCAGCCGTACAACACGGTGCCCGCAATCAGATGGCGAATGCCCATCATCAGCAGCGGCGGAAAGGTCTCGACCGCGTAACGAATCGCAAGATAGGTCGAGCCCCAGACCAGGTAAATCGCCGCGAAGGCCGCCACCAGGCCAGCCGTGGTGGGAGCGGCCGAAAAGCTTCGTTTTGGCCTGCCCCCGATCTCGATCGGCTCCCCGCTACGAAGGAGAGTACGAATTTCGGACAACTCATTGTCGCGCATGATATTCTAACCAGTAAATACCAGTTTGACAGTTAGGTGTAGGATAGGCGAACCGGACTTAACCAGTCAAGCTGATTTTGACGGTTATAAAGAACGACTTGCACACGTTTCCATGTCAGAGCCTCAAAAAAAATTTCAATTCGATTTGAGTGGCGGGAATCTGGCTCTCAATTTCGCGAACACCGTGAGTTTCCGCCTGACCGACGCCACGGAACGATTGGTCGATTACAACCACCTGGTTTTTTTCGGAATGCAGTCGGGCGTGTACTCGTTCCCGGAGCGTCTGTTCACCATCGCGGGCCAGTCGCCCGGTCTTGGCAAGAGCGCGCTGCAGAAAGCGATTCAGTTTCGCGAGCACCTCTACGCCATCTTCACTGCAGTAGTTGAGCACCGCACCATTCCTGGCAATGCACTCGGCTGGTTAAATTTCATGTTGCAGGAAGCAGCCGACCACGAACGCCTCGTCTACCAGGACCGGCGCTTCGTCAGGGAGTGGGTGTACCTGGATAGCTATCTCGAGTCCGTGCTGTGGCCGATCGCCCGCGCCGCCGCCGATCTGCTCACGTCAGACGAGATCCAGAACGTACGCATCTGTGCAGCCAAGGATTGCGGATGGCTGTTTGTCGATCGCACCAAGAACCGCCGCCGCCGCTGGTGCGACATGAAAGTTTGCGGCAACCGCGTGAAAGCCCGGAGACATTACCAACGCATCCGCGAGAAATAATTGAGGTTGCATACACACAGGCAACCATCAACGACGCCCGAGAAGATAACGCAAACGAATAACAGTCGCGCAGCGACGCCAGCCACTAGCCCCGCTGGGGAGCAAGGCGTGGCGTTCGAATGGCAGAAGGGGTACGGAGCGTTCAGCGTGAGCCCATCGATGCTGGAGACGGTGAAGGCGTACATTCGAAGTCAGACGGAGCATCACGGCAGGCGCAGTTTCGAAGAGGAGTTCTTGGCGTTGTTGCGGAAATCGGGAATTGCATTTGAGGAAAACCAGCCCTTCGCCTGAGTGTCGTCCCTGAAGGGACTCGGATCGTTTCCCCGCCTTTCCCCGCACTTACGTGCGGGGCTGGCGGCTGACCTCGCTGGCGAGACTTAACTCCGGGACTTCGGAAATTTGTCACGGGGTCTCGCCATCGAATCACTGCAAAACGCAGTAGGGGCTGCAAAATGCAGTGGCGCTCTAGCCTTTGGTAACCTGCCACTTCCCTCGCCAGTTGATTGTTCTCCAAGACTTACACACGTGCGTTGGTTTGCCCTTGACGTGCACTTATGAGGGCGAAGTCGGTCGCGGCACGTCATGTGAAGCGTGTGGAGTGAGCCGACGCGGAGGTGGTTATGTCGATCCTGTTCGTGCTGCTGATGTTCCTGCTGGTGATGTCGATCAACTATTTCTATTTCCGCACGCGCGCGGAAGTAATCGCGCAACCGCAGGCGTGGGCCGGGCCACAGCCGGCGCGTATGCAGCGCGAGTACGGCTTCTCCATTCCCGAGGGCTACTGCTTTCATCCCGGACACACCTGGGTGCTGAAGGAAAGCGGCGAGAATGCGCGGGTGGGGGTTGACAGCTTCGCCGCGAACCTGCTCGGGAAGGTCGACCATATCGACGTCATCGGCGCGAACCGGTGGGTGCGGCAGGGCCAGAAGCTGGTGACGCTCGAGAGCGGCGGCCAGAAGTTCGAGCTGGTGTCGCCGATCGAGGGAGTCGTGACCTCGGTCAACAAAGATGTTGTGCAGGACCCTGGGCTGATCGCGCGCGAGCCATATCAGGGTGGGTGGATCGCGATTGTGAAATCGCCCGATCTCGTGGTGAACAAGAAGAACCTGGTGCAAGGGAGCATGGTTGCGCCCTGGCTGCAGAACAGCGTCACGCGCCTGAACGGGATGGTCGCGCAGCTTGCCCCGACCATGGCCGCCGATGGCGGGTTGCCGCTGGCGGGGCTGCTGACGCGGGTTGCGCCCGAGTTGCGCGAGAAGCTGGCGAAGGAATTCTTCCTGGAGTAGCGCCGGCATGTTGCGGGCTGTCGTGAGGGCGTCTCGCCCTCAACGGCGGCAGGCGGGACGCCCGTCAGACAGCCGCCGGGAGGGCGGCGCTACACATACGACGTCGACTACGGTCATGGGAACGATGAAGGAGAACGCTATGGAACGCACGAGAGCCATCCTGGTGGATATCACAAAGTGCATCGGGTGCCGGAGCTGCGAGCAGGCGTGCAAAGAGGTTCACGGATTTCCGAAGGACACGGAGACGAAACTCTCGACCACTGCGCTGACCGTGATTGAAGAGCACGGCGACAAGTATGTGCGGCGCATGTGCATGCACTGCCAGGACCCGGCGTGTGCTTCGGCGTGCCTGGTGGGCGCGCTGAAGAAGACCGCGCTCGGTCCCGTCACCTATGACAAGTCGAAGTGCATCGGATGCCGATATTGTCTGGTGGCGTGCCCCTTCAGTGTTCCACGTTATGAATGGACGAAGCTCGTACCCTACGTGAAAAAGTGCGACATGTGCGCGGTGCGTCAGGAGAATGGGCAGGCGCCGGCGTGTGTGGAGGCATGCCCGACGGGGGCGTCGATCGTGGGATGGAGGGACGAGATGTTGGAAGAGGCGCAGCGGCGCGTGCTGAATGATCCCAAGTACGTGAAGCACATTTACGGCAGCGAGGAGGCGGGTGGGACGTCGGTGTTCTTTATTTCGGATGTGCCGTTCGACAAGTTGGGATTCGCAGCGCCGCCCAAACAGCCGATGCCGGCTCTGAGTGCGGCCGCACTGGGGGATGTGCCCACCGTCGTGCTGGTGGGTGGATCGTTTCTGGCGGGGATTTATTGGATCAGCGAACGGCGCCGTGAAGTGGCTTTGGCGGAGGCGCGCGAGCATTCGCAGGAGAAAGAGTGATGACGTACACGATTCGTTGCTGTCGCCCCTATGGGGCTTGGATGGAATTTCGATGACCACCCAGCGCTTACGCGCTGGGCTAATAACTGCCGCCCCTTCGGGACTGGGCAGCTGTCCTTACGCGAGACGGACAGGCGGGTCGGTGCCAAGCTGGAAAGGAGCTGGTTATGACTGGCGGAGAAGTTCGGAAAATTACGTTCTGGCGGATGATAGTGGCAGTAATTTTTGCCGCGGGGCTGTACGCCACCTATGCGCGGTTTGCGCTGGGGTTCAGCCAGTCGACGCACCTGACCGATCCACAGCCCTGGGGACTCTGGGTTGGCCTGGGAACATTGTGCGGCGTGGGACTTTCAGCTGGAGGATTTGGAATCGCGGCAGCCGTGTACCTGCTGGGCTTCGAGCGTTACCGGCCGGTACTGCGCACGGCGGTGCTGGTGTCGTTCCTGGGCTACATGAGTGTGATCGCCGGCATGATGTATGAGCTGGGATTGCCCTGGCGAATCTGGCATCCGATCGTGATGTGGAACCGGCACTCGATGTTGTTCGAAGTCTCCTGGTGCGTGATGCTGTACTCAACGGTGTTGGCGCTCGAGTTCTCGCCGGCGCTGGTGGAAAAGATTCCGTTTGCGGGTTTGCGCACGTGGTACTTGAAGCAGCAGCATCGCATCCTGATCGGACTCGTGCTGGTCGGGTGCGTACTGTCGTCGCTGCACCAGTCTTTTCTGGGCGGGCTCTATCTGCTGACCAAGGGTAAGCTGGATCCGCTCTGGTACACGCCGTATCTGACTACATTGTTCTATCTGTCCGCGATTCCTGCCGGACTTGCGGTCACAGTGATGGCGTTGTACCTGTGCGTGCGTTCGCTGAACGTGCAGCTCGACACGAAAATCCTGAGCGAATTGAGCCGGATCATCGCTCCCCTGCTGGCGTTGTACGGAATTTTCCGCGGCGTCGATCTGGTGACGCACGGCGCACTGCCTTACTTGTTCAAGTGGCGGGAAGAGACGCTGTCATTCTGGGTGGAGATTGGATTGTTCGTGCTGGCGCCACTGGTGCTGTTGAGCATGGAGAAAATCCGCGACAATCCTCAGTTCCTGTACTGGACTTGCAGCCTGGTGGTGATGGGATTCATGGCAAACCGGCTAAACGTCTCCATCACCGGGCTGCAGGCCAGCGCGGGAATTTACTACGTTCCGAAATGGACCGAGTTTGCAGCGACATTGATGGTCATCACGGCGGTGGTGCTGGCATTTCGCTATGCTGTGATTTATCTGGACATCCTTCCAAAGAATTCACCGCAGCCTAGGTGGATGGTGAATGGTGCTGCGGCGTGACCTCCTGACCATTCACCTTGACCCCGGGGGCGGAAAGGCTCCCGGGGTTTGAAAAGCAGTTGTTGGTCGTAACCAGTCGTTGGCGTGTATCTGAAGGCGACGCATCCGTGATAGTCCCCAGGTTAGCGTCCAAAGTGCGGACGCGAACCTGGGGCACCGTCGCTCTGGAACTCGTCGTTGGTCGATGGTCGTTGGTCCTGACCAGAGACTTCCCCTGAGCTTCCGCAAATCTGCAACACAACATTCACAAGCCGTTGATCTTCGCGTAACAAAGGCTGCCTAGAATCGCGCCCATCCAACCCGTTCAAAGTGATTCGTGCGCCTGACAGTTGCGTGTCCGAAAGACAGTTCCGAGGAGGTCTTATGCGGAGTAATGGCAGGAGTCATGTACTGGGTCGGGTTCTACGATTCATCTTCGTGCTTGGGATGAGCCTGATGGCAGGGTCAGTGATGGCACAAATGGTTCGCGGCATGATCAGCGGGCGCGTGACGGATTCCGCAGGCGCGGTGTTGCGGGCGGCGCGCGTGGAAGTGCAGCCGGGCGGGGAATTTGCGATCACCGATGACCTGGGGCAATTCGCGATCGGGGACCTTGGGCCGGGCGATTACAACGTTACGGTGACGTATGCGGGATTTGCGCCGTTCACCGCGAGCACAAAAGTCGTCGCGGGACAGACGGCGAGGATCGATGCGGCGCTGAAGGTGGCGACGGCAACCGAACAAGTGCTGGTGACGGCGGCGCGCGGGTTCGGCGAAGCCGAGGCGATCAACCGCACGCTGGAATCGGACAACATTCTGCAGGTGTTGCCGGTGGAGGTCATCACCAGCTTGCCGAACACGAACATTGCGGACGCGCTTGGGCGCATGCCCAGCGTGACGTTGGAGCGCGATGAGGGCGAAGGCAAGTATGTGCAGATTCGCGGGCTGGAGCCGCGGCTGGCGAACGTGACTATTGATGGCGTGAATGTTCCCTCGCCGGAGTCGGGCGTGCGGCAGATCAAGCTGGACGTGATTCCCGCGAACCTTGTGGACTCGGTGGAAATCAACAAGACGCTGTCGGCGAACCAGGACGGCGATGCGATCGCCGGGTCGGTGAACCTGGTAACGAAAACGGCGGGGGAGAGGCCGACCCTCTACGTGAATGGAATCGGGGGATATACGCCCATCGTCGGCGGGCGTTCGCTGTACGAATTGGACGGCACGGTGGGAAAACGGTTTGGCGCGAGCAAGCGGCTGGGGGTCATTTTCGGCGCGAGCTATGACTGGAATGGGCGCGGCATTGACGACGTGGAACCGGTGCCAACGGCGATCCAGTGCGACCCGGGACCAACGGGGTGCGTGAGTCCGGGTGGGGGCGCGCCGTTTGTTTCTTCCTACTCGACACAAGACTGGCGCGAATACCGCTACTACCGCACACGCTATGGATTCACCGGGGCAGTCGATTACAAGCTGGGCGACGTCTCGGGCGTCTACGTGCGCTTCTTATATTCGCACTTCGACAATTTTGGGGATCGCTGGGCGTACACCCCCCAGGTCAATTCGACGAGCGATGCGCAAGGAAATCAGCTCACGAGTGGATGGCTCACACCGAGTCTCACGGACACCAACGCAAGTATGTCGTTCAACGCGCAGATTCGGCGTCCGGTCGAAGTGATTGGCAGCCTGGTGGCAGGCGGGAAGCACGCATGGAACCGGTGGGTGCTGGCATACGATGCATCGGTGTCGCGGTCGAGTTCGGAAGACCACGGGTATGCGACGGCGTCGTTCAACGGGCCGGGGAATCTGCAGTTTGCGATCAATACCAACAATCCGCACACGCCCAAGTTCATTCCGGTCGCCGGCTATAGCACAGTCTTCGATCCCACGACCTACACGCTGCAGAATCTCAATGTGGGCCAAACGTATAGTCCGCAGCTCAACTTGCAAGGAAGTTTCTCGGTGGCAAGGAACTACGAACTGGGCAGGCACTTTTCGACTTTCGAGTTCGGCGCGAAGGTACGGAACGCGCACAAGTTCGAAGATGCGCGCGATCCGGTGTTTGACTCGGCGAACAACCCCGATATGAGCACATTCCTGGGAACGTTCACAAACTCGAATTACTACGGCAACGACTACAAGTTCGGGCCGACGGTGGATTACGGCAAAGTCCGGAACTACTTCAACAGTCACGCGGCCGATCCGAATTTCTTCACCCAGGACGTGGCTTCGAGCGCGCAGAACTCGTTTCCCAATAACTATGATCTGGTGGAGCGAATTGCGGCAGGGTACGTGATGAACAGCATCGATCTGGGACCGGTGCGGTTGCAGACGGGAGTTCGCTTCGAAGGAACCAACGAGAACGTGCTTGGGTACCAGGTCCTGTTCGA
>Ga0307478_10000733_pt1 | contig 31961 bp, 31 predicted proteins | sample atmos_gasesECM4C_2_FD_203713 | JGI IMG/M metagenome (GOLD analysis project Ga0307478, IMG submission 203713) | Hardwood forest soil microbial communities from Morgan-Monroe State Forest, Indiana, United States - atmos_gasesECM4C_05 | ecosystem: Environmental > Terrestrial > Soil > Temperate...
TCGCGTTCCTGTACTTGCTGTTAACCTACAATCACAGCGTCCACCATCGTGGCCAGCTCTCAACGTACATCCGTCCCGCGGGCGGCCGGGTGCCCTGCATTTACGGCAGCAGCGCAGACACTCCATTTACCGGAGTTTAATTTTCGCCGTGTGCCCCATGCCTGCCCGCCACGGCGGACGACGTGTGCGGCGCTCGGCAATGTCGCTTGAAATAAAGCGACTGAACCTCGCGGTTCCGATAGACGTTGCCCTACAGCGCATCAGGGACACGCTAGCGGCCAAGCGTCCTTGTGGTCAGGGCATTGGCATTGGCTGAGGCAAGGCCAATCCTTCTACACATCGGTGGACTAGCTGTTGTTATCAGCCCATAGCGCTCAAGACTCCGTAACGCTTATCCGTGCCATCCGAGGCAGCAGGGAAAATTCCGTGATTGGGAACACAGGTCATGCTAAAAGCGTTCCCCTCTCATTTACGCAGCTTCCACTTCCCTGCTAACATCGAATGTTTACCACTCAGTGTGCAGTCCAATCTGATTACGCATTCATAGATCGGCGGAGGAAACATGGCAATCAAAGTAGGTATCAATGGATTCGGACGTATTGGCCGCAACGTGTTACGGGCATCGCTGAAGGATTCGAATCTGGAGTTCGTGGCGGTCAATGATCTGACCGATCCGAAAACGCTGGCCCACCTTTTGAAGTACGACTCGGTTCTGGGGAACCTGCCCAATCAGGTTTCCGCCGGGGCCGACAGCATCACGGTCGATGGCAAAACCATCAAGGTTTTCAAGGAAAAAGATCCGGCGGCGCTGCCCTGGGATTCTGTGGGCGCGCAGGTCGTGATCGAGTCGACGGGCCGCTTCACGGACGCCAATGATGCCAAGAAGCATCTGCGCGGGCCGGTAAGAAAAGTAATCATTTCCGCTCCCGCGAAGAATGAGGACGTCACCGTCGTGCTGGGCGTCAATCACGACAAATATGACGCTGCGAAGCATCACATCATTTCGAATGCTTCGTGCACAACGAACTGCCTGGCGCCAGTGGCAAAAGTTATCAATGACGAGTTCAAGATCGTCAGCGGCACCATGACGACCATCCACTCGTATACCAACGATCAGGTCATCCTCGACTTCCCGCACAAAGACCTGCGGCGCGCGCGTGCGGCTGCACTCTCGATGATTCCGACCACGACCGGGGCCGCAAAGGCGCTGAAGCTGGTGATTCCGGAACTCGGCGGGAAGCTCGACGGATTTTCTATGCGCGTGCCCACTCCGAACGTTTCCGTAGTCGATTTGGTGGCGTGGGTGGAGAAGAAGACGACCAAGGAAGAAGTGAATGCCACGCTGAAGAAGGCGACCGAGTCGGGGCCGCTCAAGGGATACTTGGGGTACGAGGAGCATGAACTGGTGTCGTCGGATTTCAAGGGCGACCCGCGCTCTTCCATCGTCGATGCTCCCATGACCCTGGTGGTCGGCGGCAATTGCGTCAAGGTGATCTCCTGGTACGACAATGAGTGGGGATACTCCTGCCGCGTCCGCGACCTGATCAACTACATAGCAGGTAAAGGCCTGTAGGGATGCGAGCCAAACGCGCGCATACTGCGTCGCCAAGAACGCGACGCATCGCGCGGCTCGCCCAGGTCCTTCGGTGGGCAAACTGCGCCCACCTCAGGATGACAATTCAGTTCTAGACCACAGACTTCCGCTAAAGGACTCCAGCCATGTCCAAGCTTTCCATTCGTGATCTGCCGCTCAACGGCAATCGTATTTTTATGCGCGTCGACTTCAACGTGCCGTTAGAAGACGGGCGCGTGATGGATGACACTCGCATTCGCGAGACTCTGCCCACGGTCGAATATGCCCTGCGCCACGGCGCGCGCCTGATCCTGGCGTCGCACCTCGGCCGCCCGAAGGGCAAACCCAATCCCAAGATGAGCCTCAAGCCGGTCGCCGAGCGGCTGCGCATGATGCTCGACAAGGAACTGGCGCGCGGCGAAAACGTTGGCTTCTGTCCGGAATGTGTCGGCCCGGAAGCGGAAGAAGTCGCCAATCAGTTGGAAAAAGGACAGACGCTGCTGCTCGAGAACTTGCGCTTCCATGCCGAAGAAGAAGCGAACGACGAGAAATTTGCCAAGCAGCTCTCCAACCTCGCTGAGTACTACGTGAACGATGCTTTCGGGTCAGCTCATCGAGCCCACGCTTCGACCGCCGGTATCACGAAGTTCGTGAAGGAATCTGCCGCCGGGCTGCTCATGGAGAAAGAGCTGAAGTATCTGGGCAAGGCGCTGGAGCATCCCGAAACACCGTTTGTGGCCATTCTGGGCGGGGCTAAAGTCAGCGACAAGATCGGCGTGATTCAGAATTTGATGAACAAGGTGAACTCGCTGATTATCGGCGGCGGGATGGCGTACACCTTCCTCAAGGCGCAAGGACAGGAAGTCGGCAAGTCGCTGGTGGAGGCGGACAAAATCGGTCTCGCCAAGCAGTTGCTGGCGGAAGCGAAGAAACGTAACCTGAAATTCCTTCTGCCGGTCGATCACGTGGTCGCCATGAAGCCGGAGACCAACGCCGTCATTCAGCAGGTCGGCGAGGGCCAGCCCATTCCGGCTGACAAGATGGCGCTTGACATTGGGCCGAAGACGATCGAAATGTTCTCCGAAGAAATTTCTAGTGCCCGGACGATCGTGTGGAACGGACCAATGGGAGTGTTCGAGGTTCCCGGATTCTCGAAGGGGACCTTCAAGATTGCCCAAGCGGTCGCCGAAAATGCCGGCGCTACGTCAATCGTCGGCGGTGGCGATTCGGTCGCGGCGGTGCACGCGGCCAACGTCGCGGACAAGATCACGCACATCTCGACCGGCGGGGGCGCTTCTCTGGAATTTCTGGAAGGCAAGAAGCTGCCCGGCGTCGAAGCCTTGACGGAGAAGAAATAGGAAAGCAGCTTGGCAGTTGGCAGTTGTCGACTGATTGTCATACTGAGGATTGTCATCCCGAGGCAGGCGTCTTGTGCCCGCCGAAGGACCTGTGTACTCGCAGGCAGTGTCGGCGCTGCAAACGAGTGCAGAGGTCCTTCGCTTCGCTCAGGATGACAATGCCGTGTCGCGCGACGAACGACACCACGGTCGCGACGAGTGAAACTACTGGGTGTGGGCGCGATCCATGAATTTTATGCGGCTGCTGCTGGATGGGGGAAAAACGATCGAGATCGACGGCCCGGCCGACCTTACGAAGGAGTCGACAGACGCAATCGTGAACGCCGCTAACTCTTCCCTTCTCGGTGGTGGCGGAGTCGACGGCGCCATCCATCGTGCGGGAGGCCCGGCCATCTTGGCGGAATGCCGCCAGATTGTCGGCAAGATCGAAAGGTTGCCGGCTGGACAGGCGGTCATTACTACCGGCGGGCGGATGTCAGCAAAGCATGTGATCCACACCGTCGGCCCGGTCTATCGCGATGGCCGGCACGGCGAGCCTGAAACTCTGGCCAGCTGTCATCGCGAATCGATTCGCATTGCCGACGAGAACGGCCTCCTTTCCCTGGCATTTCCTGCCATTTCCACAGGTGCTTACGGCTATCCGGCGAGCGAGGCGGCGCCCATTGCGATTTCCTCGACTATCGAGGCGCTCGTTCCTTGCAAGCATGTGACCAAGTGCCGATTCGTCCTCTTTGACGGCTCTATCCTCCGCGCTTATGAACGCGCGGCCGAAGATCTCAGCAAAACTATTCCCTCATCCCGCATCGAAAAGGCTCATTCATGAGAAAGAAAATCATTGCCGGAAACTGGAAGATGTATAAGACGCTCGATGAAACCCGGGCGTATTTCCGAGAATTCCTTCCCCTCGTGGCCGATCACAACCGTGACGAGATTGTGGTTTGTCCGCCTTACACGGACGTAGCCGTGGCCATCGAACTCGCCGCCAGAACCAACGTCGCCATTGGTGTACAGAATGTTCACTGGAAGGCCGACGGAGCCTACACCGGGGAAATCTCGGCTCCTATGCTGCTCTGTCTGGGTGTCACCCACGTCATCATCGGCCACTCCGAACGCCGGCAATACTTTGGCGAAACGGACGACACAGTAAACCTGCGGCTGAAGACCGCGCTCGAATCCGGTTTAACTCCGATCTGTTGTGTCGGAGAAGTGCTTGAGGAGCGCGAGGCGGGAGCGACGGACGACGTTCTGCGCCGGCAGTGCATGCGTGCCTTTCGCGCGATCTCGGCAAAAAAGGCGGCCAAGCTGGTCGTCGCCTATGAACCGGTCTGGGCCATTGGAACTGGGAAAACTGCGACGCCGGAACTTGCCGCCGAGGCCCACGCCGTCATCCGGAACCAGGCGAAGGAGATTTTTGGAGAGGAGTTTGCGACGAACCTGCGCATTCTGTACGGCGGATCGGTGAAGCCGGACAACGCGTCAGCCCTGATGGCCCAGGAAGAGATCGATGGCGCTCTAGTGGGTGGGGCCTCGCTTGATCCTAAGTCGTTCGCCGCAATCGTGAAGTATTGAAGGAATCTTTCGGTCGCGGTGATTAGGCGCACTGCATTTCGCGCCCATGTTGGAATAACATAGTCCTATAAAAGTGCCGCGCAAGCGGGCTCCTCAACTTCTTTCTCTCACGAGGAGGTCTCATGCCGCTCACTAAGCTTCGCGAATTTCTCGACTCTCACGACATCAAATACATGGTGATCTCACACTCGGTGGCGTACACCACTCAGGGAATCGCTGCTCTGTTGCACCTGTCGGGCAAGAAGCTCGCCAAAACAGTCATCGTCAAAATCGATGGTGTGCTGGCCATGGCGGTCGTTCCCGCTTCTCAACATGTCGACCTGGATTTACTCCGAGCAAAAACGGGCGCCAAGGTAGTCGAGGTCGCGACCGAGCAGGAGTTCAAGAACGCATTTCCGGATTGCGAGACGGGAGCCATGCCGCCCTTCGGGAACCTGTATGACATTCCCGTCTATGCCGACGCGAGTCTCGCTCAACACGAAGAGATCACATTTAACGCTGGAACGCACCGGGAGTTGGTGCGCATGGCGTGGCGAGATATGGCGCGCCTGGTGGATCCGGAAATCACCAATCTTACTCACCATCCAGTCGAAGCGGTCGCGTAGAGCGTCGGTCTCCGCGCTTGAGGAACCGAACCATATCCTGGCGATTGGTGCGCCTTCGACAGTTGGACTCCTCGTCCCCGCAACTGGCGTTACACTGCTGTCCAACCATCAAGAATCGATAATTCCTAACGTATAATCGCCGGACTTCGCGATGGTTATTGGTCCCATCCAGCTAATCCGGCAGGCAACGCCCGGGCAGCGACGCACCTTGCTGGCAGCCTCGCTGGGATGGGCACTCGACGCCTTCGATTCGATGCTCTACGCCCTGGTCCTCGCGCTCCTGATGCACGACCTGGGGATGAGCAAAACGGTCTCCGGATCCCTGGGTTCGCTTACGCTGCTGGCGTCCGGCATTGGCGGGATGTTGTTCGGCTTTCTGGCGGACCGCATCGGGCGTAAACGCGCGTTGATGGCCAGCATCGTGACGTATTCCGTGTGCTCGTTTGGATCCGGTCTGGCGACAAGCATCGCCATGCTTGCGGTGATGCGTTTTGTACTCGGCCTCGGCATGGGAGGCGAGTGGAATACAGGAGCAACACTGGTCGCTGAGACTTGGCCCACCGAGTTTCGCGCCAAGGCGCTTTCGATTGTGCAGAGTTCGTGGGCGCTCGGGTTTGCGGCCGCCGCATTAGTCGTGGGTCCAGTTGCGCGGCACTACGGATGGAGAGCCGTATTCTTCGTCGGAATCTTGCCCGCCTTCGTGACGTTGTGGATCCAGCGAAGCGTGCCGGAGTCGCTGATGTGGCAAAAGTCTCTGGCGCCCCTCGACGCAGCTGGGGCTGAGGAAAGAAAAACCGCACTTCGCGCAACAGTGGCCAGGGGGCAAGAATCGCAGAGTTCGAGTGCATTGGCCCAGGACTCGGCAAGTTACGTTCCTACGAGTGCGATTTTCCGTGCGCCCTACGCGAAATACACTCTCGCACTGCTTCTCTTCAATTTGTTTGTTCTGTTCTCCTGGTGGGGCTTGTTTACCTGGCTTCCGCCCTATCTGTCATTGCCCGTGGATCAAGGTGGCCGCGGATTCGGAATTATGGGGATGACCACGCTGATGGTCGTGCTGAACCTGTGCGGAATGCTTCCCGGCTACATCAGCTTCGGATGGTTCGCCGATCATCTAGGGAGACGCAAGGCTTCTCTTGTGTACACGCTGATGGCGTCTGTGCTCATCCCGGTGTACGCCGCGGCCCGGTCGCAGAGAGCGCTGCTGGTGATTGGTACCGTCGTCGCATTTTTCGGCACCGGCATCTTCTCGGCTTCCGGAATTCTGGGAAGCGAAATCTTTCCCACCGCGGTGCGCGCGCGTGCGCTCGGCTTCACTTATAACGGAGCCCGCGCCTTGAGTTGGCTGGCACCGCTGGTGATCGGGCGTGTGGGACAAGCTAAGGGACTCGGTTGGGCTTTTTATCTATGCGCCGCGGGATATTTGCTGGCCGCCATGATGACCGTGTTCCTGCCGGAAACGAAAGGAAAAGAGCTGAAGTAAGGTCTCACTCGATTGGCTCGACGATGACACCCTCATCGGGCCCCTTTTGTCCCAGTCCTGGCAGTTGCACGATGACAATGGCCGCCAGCACCAGAACGATCCCCACCGTTTGCACCGCGCGCACTCCTTCTCCAAGCAGCGCGGCGGCGAGCAAGATGGAAAACACAGGCTCCAGGCAACTTGCAATGATGGCTCGCGTCGGCTCGAGATGCTGCAGTCCGAGGAAATAAAAAGAGAACGATCCCATGACCGAGATCATGGAGAACGCGAATAGAAATCCCCATTGCGCCGCCGTGTAATGAGAAGCCGCAACCTTCCACGGTGGGTTAACGATCAACCAGAAGAGAGATGCTGAGAGCAAGGTCCAGACCAGCACACGCCAGCGGTCGTAGCGCGCGAGGATGCGGTGTCCGCCGACGTTGTAAAAAGCGAACGAGAATGAGGCGAGAATCGCCGCCATCAGGCCGTACGAGTCCAGATGGAGTGGGGATGCAGACCCTGAGCCGATCATCCCGATGGTCAATGCGATACCCGCCATCGCGACTGCTACGGCCGCAACCTTCTGGAGCGACAATATCTGCTGTTTGCGCGCCACTACATAGATCAGGACCCAGACCGGCGCCGTGTATTGCACGATGATCGCGATGGCCACGCTCGTTTTCTGGATGGCCACGTAATAGAAATAATTCGATGCCGCCACGCCCAGCATCCCCAACACAAGACACTGGATGAGATCGCGACCAGGAAGCTTGATCCGCTGCCAACCGCTTCGTCCCGCGAGCACGGGCAATAGAACCAGCAATGAAAACGAAGTCCGCGTCTGCGAGAGGATCAGGGGATCAATGGGGTGAAGAGATTCTCCATTGAGCGGGAGTTTCCCGGTAAAAACGGCGCGGCCGAGAGCGGCGGAAACTCCCCAGAGGAAGGCAGCGGAGCCGATAAAGGCGTATCCACGCAGCGAATGCGGCCGAGTCACAGTCAAGGTGCCAGCGTTCAGGACTCACTCACCGAAGAAGAAGATGGGTCATCGTCGAACAGTTGATCAAGAAGCTCAGGGTCGAATCCAGTGATGACTTCGTTTGTTCCGCCGGACGAAAGCACCATGGTGGGCGTTTCGCGGCTGCCGTGCTCTTCGATCATGACCCGGCGCGCTTCGGGATCGGTACTGATGTCGCGCTCTTCGAAGGAAATCTCCTTGGCCTCGAGAAAGACTTTCAGCAGCTCGCAGGTGAGGCAGCCGGGTTGAGTAAATAGCAGGATGTGGGCGTTCATGGCATACGTCAGGAACCTTCGTACTCAATCTCCGCGGTGATTTTCGCAGTTTTTTCCAGCATCGCCGAAACGGAACAGTACTTCTCTTTCGACAAACGAACCGCATCCTCCATGGCTTTGCGAGACACTTTACCACCAACGCGATAGGTCAACTTGATTTCCGTATACACCGCGGGATATCCGGAAGCTCGTTCGCCGGCGGCATGCACTTCGAGATGCGTAAAAGGTTCACGCTTTTTACGCAGAATGCCAACGACGTCGGACGCGGTGCATCCGCAAAGGGCGATGAGGACGAGCTCCATGGGGGTATTGGCCGTCTTCTCGGTGGCGGTATCCATAACGAGGGCGTGACGGGAAGAAGCCTCGCCGATGTAGCGTTCGTTGTCCGTCCAGATGGCTTTGGCGGTAATCACACTACCTCCGGTTGTCGGTGCTGGGTTCGGGATGGATCAGCACCCGAAATAGTTCTGGAGCGTCTTGTTTAAAGCGGGTTTCGAGTTCGGTCTGAATGTCATGGACACGCGTGAGCGAGAGGTCGTCCGATAGAGTGCAGTGCAAAGAGACGTAGAGGCGTCCACGGACGCGCTTCAGCATGAACTCATGAACGTCGAGAATTTCGGGAAACTGCGCGGCCACGGATTTAAGGCGATGCTCGAGTTCTGCGTCGCTCACCAGCTCTTCCGGAGTTTCAATGGTGGCGGGCTCACTCTCAATGTGCGTCAAAATTTCGGAAATTTCAGGAACGTCGCGCCGGATGTCCGCCTCCAGCTCAGTGACCTGGTCGTGGGCTTCTTTCAGAGTCATGCGTTCATCGAGTTCGATATGCTGCTCGACGTGCAGCCCTCCGTGAAGATCCTGAACGCTAATGTCGTGGACGTTGAGATTTCTGAGGGCCGCAACAGCACGGATACGGTCGAAAATATTCTCAGAGCGTTGCGCACGCGGCAGGGGCTGCACGGTCACATCCGCATCGGGCAGGATCCCGTGAACGGCCGCGGAAACCGCGCTGGCCAGCTGTCGCGATCGCTGAAACGTCATCGTGCGCGCCAAACCGACGGTCAGGTCGGCGAAATAGCGATTTCCGGCTCGACGGATTCGTACCCGGTCGACTTCGAGCACTCCGTCAACGCGCGCGACCGCATCCTGAATCTTGGAGCGGACTCCGGGAGGAGCGGCGTCCAGTAGCGCATCCACAGTGCGCCTTGCCAGGCGCCAGCTCACCGAGACCACAACGCCTGCGACGAAAAGAGCGGCGATCGGGTCGGAGTCTCGCAACCAGTCGATGTGATAGGCACGCCCCGCTAACACAAGCAGCAAACCGAGCACGACCACGGCCGCCGACCAGATGTCAGTTGAGAAGTGCAACGCGTCGGCTTCCAGCGCCTGGCTGTCGTACTTGTTGGCAATGCGGCCGAGAACCCGCGAGCGCCACCAATCGACGCCCATGGAGAAGATCATCACTGCAAACGCCGCAAGACTTGGTTCGATGTCGATGCGGCGGAAGAAAAGGCGCAGGACCGCTTCGTAGATAATCCAGCCGCAAGTCAGAAGCAGCAGTCCAGTTTCTACGAAGGCAGAGAAATTTTCGATCTTGCCATGGCCGTATTGATGGTCGGCATCGGCCGGCTTGTCGGAAACTCCCACTGAGAAAAAGGTGATAAAGGCCGCAATCAGATCGAGCCCCGAATGGGCCGCTTCCGATAAAATGCCCAGCGAGCCAGTAGTGAAGCCGACCACGATTTTGAGTACGGTGATCACCACGGCGGCGAGAACGGAGTTGCCCGCCGCCGCGCGCTTTTCCGCACGCATCGATTCCGGACTGGAGATCACGGTACCGCCCGACATGGGGGCATTATCGCCGCTTGAAGCGTAAAGCGCCAACCGCCACTTTACCGGCGCGTTCAGGACGGCCCCAATTTGTGTCTTGCATGTGACTATGCGCACAGCGCGCTTCAGGGAACCTCCGGTGTGCTAGGATTTCCTGTTTAAAAGTTTCGGATCTCACGACAACAGATTCCCGGAGGACATATTTTTATGCGTAAGAGTTGGCTGGTGTGTGCCTTGTTAGGAGGGCTGGCCTGGAGTCAAGCCGCCATGGAAGCGCCACCGCCGCCACAACCGGCTCAAACTCAGGCTCCCGCTTCGCCCGCAGCTCCCAACGTGGCCAAGCCAGCGGCTCCGGCAGACACTGCCGCCTCAGTCCCGGCAGATGCTGCCGTGATTACGGTCCGCGGCGTTTGCCCGGCTCAGCCTAAGACGACGGCAACCCAAGGCGCGGCGACCAAGGCCGCTTCAGCTTCCAAAACTCCTTCGGCTGACTGCAAGACCGTCATTACCAAGGCGGAATTTGAGAAGCTGATAAGCAGCATCCCCAATGCGAATCCGCAGACCAGGAAGCAGGTGGCGTCAGTACTGCCCCGGCTTATTGCCATGTCGGATGCGGCGAAGAAAAGAGGCTTGGACAAGACTTCCGAATACGAAGAGATGTTGAAGATCCAAAAGATGCAACTGCTCTCAACGGAGTTGCAACGCAAGATCCAAGAGGACGCGGCAAAAGTTCCACCAGCCGATATAGAGAACTACTATAAGAGCAATCAGGAAGCGTTTCAGCAGTTCAATCTGGACCGTCTGTTCATTCCGCGCACCAAGCAGGTGGAAGCCGAGACCAAGGACGAAGAGAAGGACGAGAAGCCAACCGAGGAGCAGCAAAAAGCCAAGCAGGCAGAAGAGAAAGCCAAAGCCGAACAGAATGAGCAGGCGATGACGAAGCTGGCGGAAGATCTGCGAACGCGAGCGGCCGCCGGAGAGGATTTCGTCAAGCTGCAGAAGGAAGCCTTCGAAGCCGCCGGCATGAAAATCGAATCTCCGACGGTGGCCTTGCCCAAGGTGCGACGCACCGGACTTCCGGCCGCACACGCTGCCGCGTTTGATCTGAAGCCGGGCGAAGTTTCCCAGGTGATTAACGATTCGGGCGGACACTACATTTACAAGCTGGACAGCAAGGATCAACTGACGTTGGATCAGGCGAAGCAAGAGATCCAAAGCACGCTGCAGACTCAGCGCTCGCGCGACATGATGGACAAGATCAACAATTCGTTCAAGGTGGAAACGAACGAAGCGTACTTCGGTCCGGGAGGACCGGGACCGATGCCGGGCACGCGAGGTCCAGGGCAGCGGATGCCTCCTCCGCCTGCGCCGCCAGCGGCGCGGCCCCAGACTCCGCCCGCGGCATCTCAGCCTCCGGCGCAACCTCCGGCTGCACAACCGAACTGATGGCCAAGCCAGTTGTTGTCGTTACCGGGATTTCGGGCAATCTGGGCACAAGACTGTTGCCCCTGCTGGGGAGTCATTCGGTCATTGGAGTGGACGTCAGTCCGCCCAAGACCGACTCCGAACTGCAGTTTGAGCGTCTCGACCTGGGCGCTGAATCTTCTACGCGCACTCTATACGAACTCCTGCGTGATAACCACGCCCACGCAGTCATACACCTGGCTTTTGTAATTGATCCTGTGCGGACCGGCGTCCTCGACGTGGAGCGTATGTGGCGGATCAACGTAGCCGGCACGGCCCGCGTGATGGAAGCCATCACAGAGGCGAACCGAACCACCGATGATGGTGTCAAGCAATTCATTTTTCCCAGCAGCGTTTCTGCCTACGGACCAGATCTTCCACAACCTGCTACGGAAGAGTCGCCTCTGGCGGCGCACACACTTCCCTATGCGGTGCATAAGAAACTGTCTGACGAAGTTGTGCAACAACGTTGCGCGGCGTTGCGGGCATGCAGCGTCTATATTTTGCGGCCGCACATTTTCGCCGGGGCGAGCGTCGAAAATTATCTGATGGGAGCTTTTCGCGGGACTCCCAATGGAAAGAGCGCCCGGGCCGAACGAATGCGCAGCCAGGGAAAACGCCTGCCCTGCATGCTGCCCCGGGGGCAGAAGTATCTGGATAACAAGCTGCAGTTCATTCATGTGGATGACATGGCCCGACTCATCCGACACATTCTGCAGCGCGAGCCGGAGACGCAGCGGCTGACTGTGCTCAACGTCGCCGGCCGCGGCGAGGCGCTAACATTCGCCCGCTGCATTGAAATGGCGCATGCGAAACTGATACGCGTCCCGGGAAAGTGGGCCATGCGGCAGATTCTGAAATTCCTGTGGAACCGGCGGATCTCTGCGATTCCTCCGGAAGCAGTTCCCTACATGACGGGCCAGTACACCATGAATACAGAGCGACTGCGCCACTTTTTGGGTCCGGAGTACGAACACGTCATCCGCTATACGATCACCGACGCGTTTGCCGACAGCTTCCGGCCGATGGCGAGCAGCTTGCAAACTGCGAGCGCTGGTAGCTGAAGGCCTTGGGATAACGCGTCCGTAAACCCTGGCTGAACTCCACGGGCGTGAGACTTATCGCACCACGATTGCGCGGTCTGCTCACCATTCCCGCCATAGACTCACGGTTCCCCTAAATTGCCACTTTTTTGCGGCTGCGGGGAATAAAACAGACGGTCGAGCGGTTTATGCTATGGAGGTGCCAGAACGTCCCTTGCCCGCCGCAACGTTTGAGGATCTGGCCCTCCCTTTATTTGATCAACTTTACAACTTCGCGCACTGGCTCACGCAGGATCGCACCGAGGCCGAGGACCTGGTGCAAGAAACATATGCGAAAGCGCTTCGGGGATTCGCTTCGTTTCAGGCTGGGACAAATTTTCGCGCGTGGATGTATCGCATCTTGCGGAATTCCTTCCTGAATACAAGAACCGGTCTTAAGACGATGGTTCCATTCGAAGAAGAAGAGCATGATTTGGCAGAGAGTTCGACTCCCGAAAGCTTTCTGATCGAGCAAGCAGATCGCGAAATCGTACAGCAGGCGCTGGCAGATTTGCCCGTCGCACATCGTGAGATTTTGCTGTTGTGTGAAGTTGAAGAAATGTCGTACGAGGAAATTGCACAAACGTTAGGAATTCCGATGGGGACTGTGATGTCGCGCCTGTTCCGCGCGCGAAAAGCGCTGCGCACCTTACTGAAGGAGAAACTTTCTGGAGGGCGACATGGCCAGTGATACGTGGCGCGGGAAACTTGACGCCTACCTTGATGGCGAGTTGCCTGCCGCTGAGGCGAGCGCGCTGAGCGCTCATCTGCGTGACTGCAGCGACTGTTCCCGTGACGCTCTGGAGCGGGTGCTTCTCAAACGATCGGTAGCCGTAGCGGGAAAGCGCTACACGGCTAGTCCGGAGTTGCGAGCAAAAATCTCGAAGATGGTCGCCCAGAAACCGCGCCGGCGGATGAGTTGGTACTGGATTGTGGCTGTCCCAGCCGTATTCGTTGTGATTCTGTCAGTCGCGCTCGACCTGTATGTTGGCCGAGAGACTGCACGCCGACGACAGGTTTACAGTGAGCTCGCAGACCTGCACGTCGCCGCTCTTGCCAGTGCGACACCGGTCGACGTTTTGTCGACCGACCGTCACACTGTAAAGCCTTGGTTTGAAGGGAAGATCCCCTTCTCCTTCAACCTTCCCGAACTTCAGGGAACAGACTTCACGCTTATCGGGGGACGGGTCACCTACCTGTCGCAGGCACCCGGGGCTCACCTGATCTACCGGCTGCGCAAGCACGAGATTTCTGTCTTCATCCTGCAGGATCGCGGTGAGGGAACCAAGAGCTTGCCTTCGGGGACGAACCACGCGCTTTCCTTCAACATGGATAGTTGGTCGCAAAACGGTCTGCGCTATTTCGTCGTCGGCGACGTGAGCAGCGACGACATTCGCGCGTTGAGCAAGCTATTCCGGGATGCCGGATAGCCTGGGTGGTTTCCGGACCAGGCGAACTTGGGTCCGACAGCCGAGGCGGCCGTCGCCACATCATTTCTTGCCACGATACAAGCCCGCGATTCCGAAGGTGTACGGAGTCCAGGTCGCCTCGACGAAGCCGGCACCCTTCATCCGTGAGAGCATTTCCTCCGGCGGCGGAAATCGCTCCACTGAAGCGGGCAGGTACGCGTAGGGGCCGCGAACACCAGAAATCAGGGTTCCAACTCGCGGCAAGACCTGTTTGAAATAAAAGCGATACAGCATGCCCATTGCGCCGGAAGGCTCGCCGAAATCCAGGATGCCGCACTCGCCGTCCGCACGCAGCACGCGAAGGATCTCGCGCAACCCGCTATCGTAGTCGGCAAGATTGCGAAATCCGAAGGCCGACGTCACCAGATCGAAATGCCCGTCAGGAAATGGCAGATTCAACGCGTCGGCTTCGATCCAGCGAGGAATTGCTTTGTTGCCCGTAGCTGGCGCAGACTTTGCTGCTGCACGCGCCAGCATGGCATGAGAAAAGTCAGCCCCCAGAATCTGCAGCGAGTCCTTCGCTGCCTGCCGCTGCAGGGCAAAGGTCATGTCGCCAGTGCCGCAACACAGATCGAGGATGCGGGCATCGGGACGCGACAGAATGTGGCGAAAGGCCCGGGCCGCGCCGCGCCACCACAGGCGGTCGACATTAAACGACAGCACATGATTCAGCAGATCATAGCGGGGCGCGATGGAAGTGAACATCTCGCGCACGGCGCGCGCCGCCGAGCGCGTATCATTTGCGCCCTCCGGTGCGGCACCCACCACAGATGATTTGCTGATCTCAGGCACGTGGCTGGATGGCAGAACTATTTCTTCTTTTTCTTCCTCAGCTGCGCGGCGATCCCCTCGACCTGCAAGACGTGATTGGCGTCGTGTCCGGCGAACATGCGCGCCAGGTGCGCGATCGTTTCCCTCCCGCGTTCCAGGTGCATCCCGTGCTTGTCCCAAGCCTCGCGGGGGAGAGCCTTCAGCATCGCCAGGTTGTTATCGCGCAGAACGCGGAAAATCTCGAGCGACTGTTTCGGATCACGCTTTTGGTATGCGAACACATTCGCCCATACGTCCTGATCGAAAGGCTGGATCGTGATTCCGTCCTGTCCGATCACGGATCGCATACGCCAGCTGGCGACAATTTCGACGTCCGCCAGGTGGGCCAGAATTTCGGTAATCGACCACTTTCCGGACTCCGGTTGCCACCGCAGTTGCTTTGGCGTCAAACCGCGAATCGCCTTCTTCAGTTTTGAGGCAGTCGCTGCCTGAGTTTTGATCGGATCCTGGCCCTCGACATGACCGAGAATTCGTTGGATGTATTGCTGCGCAGTTTCTGGCATGTTTTCCTCTTCAGACTGATAGATCGATGTACACTGATAGATCGATGTACAGGGAGTTCTCACGGTCGCAAAACTCTTGCTCCCTGAAAGCCTTACTTTCCCCAGACCCAGCCGCCGCGCGACAGGCGCCGCAATTCATCTACGGATTGCAATACTGCTTTCTCGGGAACGTCGCTCGCTACCTCAACCTTTCCGATTTCGCGCGGCAGAATGAAATGAACGACCCCGTTCTGAGTTTTCTTGTCGCTCTGAAGACGCGACAGGATTTTTCGGGAGCTCACATTCACTTCGGGCAAACGGCCCAAACTCAAGACTGCATCTGCGATTCGGCCTGCGGTAACGCTGTCGGTTCGGCCGACGGTGAGGGCGATATTCGTGGCGGCGATCATGCCCCAGGCGACGGCCTCGCCGTGAAGCAAGCGGCGATAGCCGGTTTCGGCTTCCAGAGCATGGCCGATCGTATGGCCGAGATTCAAGACCCGCCGCAGTCCTCCTTCGCGCTCGTCAGCCGAGACAACTTCCGCCTTTAACTTTACCGACTGCGCAATCAACCATTCCAGTTCAACCGGATCGCGTTTCAGTATGCGGGCGCGATTCTGCTCGAAGCGAAGGAACAACTCGACACTTCCGATCACGCCACACTTCAGCGCTTCGTAAAGACCGGCACGAAACTCGCGGTCCGGCAGGGTTTTCAACACTGCCGGATCAATCAGCACGACGCGAGGGTGGTAGAACGTTCCCACTAAATTCTTCCCGGCGACCAGATTTACGCCGGTCTTGCCGCCGATGGAGGCGTCCACTTGGGCCAGCACGGTGGTGGGAATCTGTAAGAATTCAACTCCGCGCATGTACAGCGACGCGAGGAGCCCGCTGACATCGCCGACGACGCCTCCGCCCAGTCCGATAATGACGGCCTTGCGGTCGGCGCCCAAGTGCGCCAGTTTCTCGGCAAGGGCTTCGACTGTAGCCAAGCGCTTCGAGGGCTCACCGTCAGCCATCGGGATGACCTGGGGGGCAAATCCGCTGTCCCTGAGCGTTCGCATGAGTTTCGCTCCCCAGCGCCGGCGGACTGGAGGCACGGTTACCACGAAAATCTGGCTAGCCTGCGGCAGCAATTCGCTCAGGATGGATCCAGCACGCGTGATCAGGCCGTTCTCGATCCAGGCCTGGTAGGGCCGCGGAGGCACGTGAATCGTCACTTGCGACATGCGGTTTCCATGATAGCGTATGGGCCGATTGACCTGTTTTTAGCCCTGAAGTGGTACCATTTCCCCTCGATGAAGGGTCTTCCAGCCGAGACTGATTTCGTGATCATCGGCGCCGGAGTGGCAGGACTGCGTGCCGCGATTGAATTGGCCCAGGCTGGTCGTGTGCTCGTCCTCGCCAAGAAAGAACTCACCAAAGCTCATGCGACGTCGTCGCCGACCGGCCTGTCTGCCGTGTTGAGTGACGAAGATGAGATCACCCTCCATCTACAGGACACCCTGACGGCTGGGGACGGTCTGTGCAATCCCACAGCAGTAAAGATTCTTGTGGAAGAAGGAGCGGAGCGGATTGACGAATTAATCGCGTGGGGGACGCATGGCGATCGCCGGGGAACCAAGCTGGTCTTTGGCCCGGAGACCGGACATAGCAAAGGACGGTTGCTGCACGCCCAGGGCGACTCGACCGGAACAGAGATCCTGCGAGTACTGAGCGCCAAGGCGCACGCCCTGAAACATATTTCCATCGCTGAGTTCGCCTTCTCCACCAGCCTGATCCTAGATGGGGACCGTATCACTGGTCTGGCGCTCATCGACGACAAGGGCCTTCCACAGGAGGTTTCCTGTTCTGCGGTTCTGCTGGCCACAGGCGCGATGGGGCAGATCTATCGCAACACCACAAACCTGGAAGGCGCAACCGCAGACGGGATTGGCCTCGCTCTCAACGCTGGCGCCGAAATCAGCGATATGGAATTTGTGCAGTTCCATCCGACGGTGCTGTACCTGAAGAAAGCGCCCCGATTCCTGCTATCTGAGGCGCTGCGCACCGAGGGCGCGCACCTGCGCAACATCGAGCTGGACCGTTTCATGGGGAAGTATCATCCCCTTGGGGAACTGGCGCCGCGCGATCTGATGGCGCGCGCGATTGTGCACGAGATGGAAGTGAGCCGCACCAAGGATCCGTTTGTGTATCTGGATCTCACGCACCTCAATCCCGCAAAGGTGCAAAAACGGTTCCCGCGTGTCTATGCGACCTTCATGCAGCACAACATCGATATCACCGAAGATCTGATTCCGTTGCGCCCGGCTGCTCATTTTGCAATGGGAGGTGTTCGCACGGACCTTGACGGCAGGACTAGTGTGGGCGGCCTGTACGCGGCGGGGGAAGTTGCAGCGACAGGGGTTCATGGGGCTAACCGCCTGCCAAGCAATTCCCTGCTCGAGAGTCTGGTGTACGGGGCCCGTGCGGGGCGAGCGATGAGGCAGGAATTGAAGTCCACCCGGAAAGCGCCAGCCCATCCGAAGCCTGCCTACTCCAACGGCCCCGTCGATGCCGGAGTAGAAGAGGTGATTGGGAAAATGCAGGATTTGATGTGGAACGAGGTCGGAATCGTACGCACGCGGGTGGCCATGCAAAAGGCCGTCAAAGAACTGGAGGAGATGGCTAGCAGGCTGGCCAGTCCGAAGACCCGTAGGGGGTACGAAGCTTCGAACATGCACACGGCGGCGTTGCTTGTGGCGCGCTCAGCCTTGGCGCGGGAGGAAAGCCGTGGGGCACACTACCGCATTGACTATCCCGATCACGACGACAGGAAGTTCCTGAAACATTCAGTAGTTCGCAATGGAAAGATCCTATTCCAGTAACAACATGCATTTTTTTCTTACCGCTTAAGTTTCAGTTTTCTCGTTTTCCAGTCGTCTTTCGTTGCTCTCCAGCAGTTCATTGAGCTCTTTGATCAATTGGAGGAACCTGTGATGGTCCTTCTCCTTTTCGATCAGCTGACACAGACGATACATGTGTTCTCGCTCATCAGGTTTCATCGAGCAGTCGGATGGCGAATGCCGAGGGGAAGTTATTACCACGAAATCGGTATTCTCAACGGTGCTCGGCCTTAAGAAAAAACTGCATGCGGAAGTGCGTAAATTGCACCGAAATTTGATCGCTCCCGGACGGAATTTCTTCCTTGGCCTGGAACAAATTACTAGCTTCCCTCGAGTAGTCGATGAGTCCGTCGAATCACTACCTGTAACCGTGTATTGTAGGGAATCGAACACCGTAGCTAAGGCTTGCGGTTGGCGGGGTACAACACTGACAGGACCACGGAAATGAAGAGCACGCTTGCGACGACCAGCAGCGTGGTTGAGATCGGAATGTGCAACCGGTCCGCGGAAATCATCTTCAATCCCACGAGCACCAGCACCAGCGCTAACCCATAGTGAAGAAAGCGAAAGACCCGGATCAGCCCTGAGACGGCGAAATACATCGAGCGCAAGCCCAGAATCGCCAGCACATTAGACGTATAGACGATGAACGCATTCAGGGTAATGGCCAGAACCGCAGGAATGGAATCCACGGCAAACAGAACATCGGTAGTCTCGATGACTAGCAGAACGATCAATAGCGGCGTGGCATAGAGCGAACGGTCCTGAGGATTACGAACGAAGAATCTGCCGCCCCGGTAGGTCTCGGTCACCGGAATAAACCGGCGCACAATCTTTACCAGGGGATTGGCCTCAGGATCAATCTTGTGCTCGCCGGCCACGCACAGGCGGATTCCGCTGTAAATCAGAAGGGCTCCGAAGATGTACAACACAGCATGGAAGCGGTGAATCAGGCCGACGCCGGCTCCGATGAAAATGCCGCGCATGGCCAGAGCGCCGAGGATTCCCCAGAACAAAACGCCGTGCTGTTGCTCTTCGGGCACTGAAAAGAAATTGAAGATCACGAGAAAGACGAAGAGGTTGTCGACGCTGAGTGAGAGTTCAACGACGTAAGCGGTGACAAACTCCAGCGCGGTCTGGCGTCCCTGCCAGAAAAACAAGAGGACCACAAACAAGCCGGCTATGCCTACGTACAGCAGGCTCCAGCCCAGCGCTTCGCGCGAGCGGACGACACGCCCTGGCCGGTGGACGATCCGCAGATCGAGCACCAGCATTGCCACCGCAAAAACGTTGAACAGGATCCAGAAGAAGAGCAATCAGAGCTTCCTGGTGCGGAAGGGGTTGTTGCCTTTTGATTGCTGATCGTTGATACCACAACTGACTCCGAATATTAAGGACATCGAATCAGCAATCAGATGGACGATCAACAATTCCGCTACTTCTGCCTTCCCCGCTTTCCGCTAACCCAATCGTCCCACAATCCGAAGTCCTTAAACATCTGCTGCGAATGGGTATCGAGAATCGTCTGTTCGATTTGCACGCGGGAGAGGCGCGGACCGATTTTCTCCGGCAGGTTCGCCAATCCGACGGCAAGTGCCGCGGCTTCGGCCACATGCTTTTTGAGTTGTCCGAAATCGACCTTGTCGTAAGTGTCGGAAACGGCGTGATAGTTCACGAGATAATTGGCTTCCTGCTGGTTCGCCATGAACGTGGGTACGCCTTCGAGCAGAAAGTCAAAATGGTCCGTGCCCCATTGCAGGTCGAGCGTCAAGTCCTTCGCATCAAACTGGGCGAGAGGCGCGATTAGATCCCGGGCGGTATCAAGTATGTCTTTGCGGCCCCCGATGGAGTAGCCGGTGGCTTTGCCGGTGCCTTCGTCGTAGACAATGACCCCCGCCGCCTTATCGAGTTCGTGGCGATGGGCCACTGCGTAAGCGCGGGAACCCACCAAACCCTGCTCTTCCCCGGAAAAGAGAATGAATCGAATGGAGCGCTTGGGCCGCACACCAGAGGCCTTGATGGCACGCAGGGCGTCGATCACCAGTGCGGCATTGCAACCGTTATCGAGAGCTCCGGTGCCCAGTTCCCAGGAATCGAGGTGGGCGCCGACAATGACGAACTCCTCCGGCTTCTCGCTGCCTTTCATTTCTGCGATCACGTTGGAAGCACGAATGGGACCGCCGATCTGGTTGGGGATAGAAAGATCGGCCCATACGAGGTTTCCGGCAGCGAGAAGGCGCGCGATGCGCTCGCCGTCCTCGCGCGCAATGATGAGCATGGGTAGCTTGTCAATCTCTCCCTCGTTGCTGTTCGTATGCCGGTACAGGATGTCGTGCTCGCGAGTAGCCATGAATGCAATGGCCTTGGCTTTGCCTTTTACAGCGAGATCGACAATGGGGGCAGACTTCGCGTATTCATTGAATAAATCTTTCCAAGCCTTTAGAACCGTGGTATGTACAAGCGCAACTTTGCCGGAGATGTCTCCCGCCTTTTGAAAGTCGGTAGCCGTGCCTTCGCCGACATCAACGACCGGAACATGCTTTGCCGGAACGAGCGCAGGAGCCCAGGCAAGCGAGACGGCGCGAACTGGAAATACGGAGAGCACTGTCGCTCCGACGCGGGTCGCGCTGATCTGGTACGAGGTCGTTGCAACCATCTCTGTTGCGCCTTCGGACCACGAATTCTGAATCGTGAAGCCTTCGGCATGGACACTATCGGCTCCCGCGGCCGTAAAGGCCTGCATGCCCCACTCCACGGCGTGTTGCATGGCAACAGTGCCGGGGACACGTCCGCCAATTTCGTCCGTCAGATGGTGAAGATTACTTTCGAGAGTGGAGGGCTGAAGCGCAGCCTGGATGACCTGATTCTGGGCGTTGGTGTCGACTGGAGGAGGAGCGGCGAGTAATGGGAAGCTGAAGATGCAGGCAAAGAACAACACCTTCACAGTTCGCATATGGGCTGCATTAGAAATGAAAATTGTCAAAAGAGCAAAAGGGCGTGCGGAAGGTGATTCACTTCGGGGGGAGCGGATCAGTCTTGTCGAGGATGCGGATGGTTTCAAGGATCACACTGCCCACAATTGTGAGGCTCTTGGGGCTGAGCTTGTCGACGGTGTCCTGCGGAGTATGCCAGAAGACATTGTTGTAGCCATACATGAAGTCGATCAGATCGGCGCATGACACGCCACGCTTCATGAAAGCAAGATGATCGTCGGAGACCTGATTCTCGCGGGCGAAGAAGTGCGACTGGTATCCCAGACGCTTGGCGGCTTCGTAAACTACACTCTCGAGCCAAGGCGTGGAGTTTAAGTCGTGATCGATGTTGAGATCGGCGTCACCGATCATGTCGGCGAGTAAAAATGCTTTGATCTTCTTCAGCGTGCCATCGGCTTCCCACTTTTCGGCCAGGTGAGTAATGCCGTAGAGGCTGTCGGTCATGAAATCAACTTCCGGCTTCATCGCTTCTTCGGCGTCGTCCCACACCAGCCAGACGCTATAGCCATCGCGAGTCTTTCCGCGCAGCTGATTCGCGAGCTCCAGCAAGAGCGCGCTGGAGGACGCGCCGTCGTTCGCACCTACGTACGAAGTATTCCGCAGAGGATAGTTCGTGTCGTAGTGACTGGCGACGACAATGATTCCGTCCCTCGTGCCGGGAAATTTGGCGATGATGTTATGGACCGGAAACCTGCCCACATTCGTGTCGGCCGTGAAGGTGTCGTCTTCGACAATGTTGCCCTTCAGGTGAGAATCGAGATAATCCTCGACCTTTTTGTGATTCGGGCCGCCCAACGGACGGGGGCCGAACTTGACGATGTCTTTGACGTATTGCATGGCCCGATCACCGTCGAACGTGGGCGGAGGACCGTTGTCGGGCGGAAGCGTGAGGGTCGGCAAACCGGTATCAGTGGCTGCGGCGGCCTGCTTTGGGGGGATTTGCGCAGCCGTCGGAACTGCTGCCCGATCGCGATCACATGCAAGACACAGAAATGTGCACAGCAACAGTAGAGGCATCCTGCGCGAACGTGCGCTCATGATGCCGCCTGTTGGCGCTTTTTCCGCTGTTCCGGATGGACGAGCCAGGCTACTCCGATACTGAGGGCGTAGAGCGCCAGCATGGGCGCGGCAAAAACGCACATGTTTACGATGTCAGGCGTGGGCGTGACGATGGCTGCAATAATGAAAATCACCAGGATCGAATAGCGGAAGTTCTTCACCATGAAGCGCGGGCTCATGATGCCCATAAAGGCGAGGAAGAAAACCAGGATCGGCATCTCAAAGATCAGGCCCATGCCCAGCACGATGCTCAAGAACAGTTGCGTGTATTCTCCGATCGTTATCATGGGCTGAAATTGCGCCCCGAAACCAATCAGGAAATCCAGCGCCCGCGGGTAGACGATCTTGTAGCCGAAATATCCGCCGCATAGGAACAGCGTGATGGTCGAGACCATGAACGGCACAACGTAGCGCTTTTCATTGCGGTACAGGCCCGGAGAGATAAACATCCAGACCTGATAGAGCACATACGGCGAGGTCAGGAATAGGCCAGCCAAAGCGGCAATCTTCAAGTAAAGGTTGAAGGGTTCGGTGGGGTTCAGATAGACCAGTTTGTCGGACAGGTGATGCTTCGTCAGGACGTCCATGATTGGGCGCTGCATGACGTCGTAAATTTTCTCGACCTTCCACCAGCAGGCTCCGAAGCCAATCGCAACGGCGACGATGGAGTGGACGATACGCTTGCGGAGTTCCTCAAGATGATCAAGGAAGCCCATGGTGGGCATGGATTCGGTTTCCGGATCGCGGCCGGTTGCCGCGGCCGCAGCCTCAGGCATGAGAGTCCTGCGAAGGCGAGGAGGTCACAGTTTCGGAATTTGGGGCGGCTTCAGTCGCAGGTTCGGTTCCGTTCGTCGGAGATGCAGGCGCTTCGTTGGAGGCTGCCAACGTGGCAGGCCGCTCAGAAGTGTTCGGTTCGCTGCTAACGGCAGGCGCATTCCCTACCCCCGAGTTCGTTGAGGTAGAAGTCGCCGAGACCACCTCGGCGGAGGAAGAGTAAATATCCCCCGACGCCGCCTTCAGAGAGCGGCTTGCCGTGCCTTCCGGCGGAGGGCTGGGAGGCAGAATTGTCTGCTGCTTTTCCACCTCGAGGTGGGCGATTTCTTGCTCGATCTGCGCCTTGAATTCGTTCGAAGCGCGCCGAAATTCGTTGAGCGCCTTGCCCACCTGGCGGGCGATCTCCGGCAACTTCTTGGGCCCGAAGATGACCAGGGCCAGCAAGAACAGGAAGATCGTCTCGGAGAAACTCATGCGGTTCATCATACTGCCGGAAGCAGAACAGGGGCAATGATTGGGCAAGTATCATACGGACGGTCGAAAGCGGCTACCGGGCGAGGTGCCGCCACATTCCTCTGTCTTGCTCCCAGAATCCTCTGCCGAGGAATTACGAACAATTCTGTCGGCGGCGGATCGAGACTTTGTGACGCGCTCGAGAATCACGAATCATCCAAAGCTTCATCCTTTGTACACTCCCACACCATTCGTGGCGATAGCCGTTTCTTTGGAGGCGTGACTTGAAAGAACTACTTGCAGAAACGGCAGCGAGGGCTGCCCGCTACGTCACAAGTATCCATCAGCGCCGTGTGGCACCGGCGCCGGAGGACCTGGCGCGTCTGGAGCAACTTGGCGGACCCCTACCCGAAGGCCCTTGCGAACAGGGAAAGCTCGTCGCCCTGCTCGACGAAATCGGGTCGTCCGCAACCGTCGCTACAACAGGAGGCCGATATTTCGGATTCGTTACGGGCGGCACGCTTCCGGCTGCGCTGGCTACGAACTGGCTCGCTGGAGCCTGGGACCAAAATGCGGCCATGCAAGTCATGTCACCGGTGGCGGCGAAGGTGGAAGAAATCGTCATGACGTGGGTCGTCGACCTTCTCGGCTTACCAGCGAATGCCGGCATGGGATTCGTAACCGGCACCACGATGGCGAACTTCACGGCGCTGGCGGCGGCTAGAACCGCGTTGCTGACGCGTAGCAGATGGAACGTCGAGGAGAATGGCCTGTTTGGTGCTCCTCCCATCAACGTTCTAGTTGGCGATGAAGTTCACGTATCACTGCTGAAGGCGCTGTCGCTGCTGGGATTCGGGCGTTCGCGCCTGACCCGGGTTCCGGCCGACGCCCAGGGACGGATGCGTGCTGACACTCTCCCTCCACTCGATGACCGAACCCTGGTCTGCGTGCAGGCCGGAAATGTGAATACTGGGGCATTCGATCCCTCTGGCGAAATCTGCGCCCGTGCCCACGAAGCTGGGGCCTGGGTTCACGTTGATGGCGCCTTCGGGCTCTGGGCCGCAGTCTCGCCCCTTTACGCTCCGCTGCTTGACGGCGCTCTTGATGCGGATTCCTGGGCCATCGACTGCCACAAGTGGCTCAATGTTCCGTATGACTCTGGACTGGCTGTCGTGCGGGACGCCGAGGCTCTGCGGAGAGCGATGATGGTCACTGCGCCGTACCTTACGCCCAGCGACAAGCGAGAGCCGTGGCATTACGCACCGGAAGCTTCCCGGCGTGCGCGGGGAATCGAGTTGTGGGCGGCCATTCGATCGCTCGGACGGAGCGGCTTGCGGGAAATGATCGAGCGGAATTGCCGGCAGGCGACGAGGTTCGCGAGCTTATTGAGCGCCGCGGGTTTCGACGTGCTGAACCAGGTCGTGCTGAATCAGGTGCTGGTTTCGTTTGGCGACGCCGAGGAGACGCAACGCGTCATTGCCGCGATTCAGGCTGATGGAACCTGCTGGTGCGGCGGCACGGAATGGCATGGCCGTACTGCGATGAGGATATCGGTCTCTTCGTGGGCGACGACTGACGAAGATGTTGACCGCAGCGCAGAAGCCATGATTCGCATCGCGCGGTCAAGAAAAGCCTGAGATCGGGCGACGTGACCCGTCCAGAACACCTTTTTTGAACCGTGAAAGCCATTTTCCGTCCCTCGAGACGAACCTGGGGACGTCCCCGGCGCATCTCATTAAAAGGCCTGCTTTGGGAAGGGGTTACCTGTGGTAACGATCCCGGTCCGAGTCCGTCCAAAGTAGTGGTATACTGCGTCTATTCAGCGTGTTAGCTGGGGTGTTAGCAGCCCTCAATTGAAGGAAATCTCACGATGGCACGTAGTTCTCGCCGTTCACTGGTCCTGGTAGTCTTTTTCCTCCTCGCCTGCGGCTTTCTCGGAATTCTGTTTGCCCAGCGCTCGGGGCAGGCTTCAACAGTTGCCAGCGATTCCGAGGTAAAAGGCAGCCTCAAACAATTCACCGACGTTTATTCGGTAGTCGAGGAGAATTACGCCGAACCGGTGAACGCCGACAAGGCCATCTATAACGGCGCGATCCCGGGGATGCTGCACGCGCTCGATCCGCACTCGAACTTCTTCGACCCGAAGTCGTATGCGCTGATGCGCGAAGACCAGCGCGGCAAGTACTACGGCGTGGGCATGACAGTGGGCCCGCGGAATAACAAAGTGATCGTCATCTTCCCGTTTGTCGGCACGCCTGCGTATAAGGCCGGCATTCATCCGGGCGACGTGATCATCGCGGTTGACGGCAAATCCACCGAAAATATGAGCACCGGCGATGTCGCCGATATGCTGAAGGGGCCAAAGGGCACAACGGTTCACATCAGCATCGCGCGTGAAGGCGTCGAGAAGCCGATGGAGTTCACGCTGATTCGCGATGAGATTCCGCGCTACAGCGTCGACGTGCACTTCTTGATCAAGCCGGGCATCGGCTACATGCATGTCAATGGCTTCAACGAGACCACCGAACATGAAGTCTCCGAAGCACTCGATCAGTTCGGCGATCTCAAGGGTTTAATTCTGGACCTTCGCGGCAATCCCGGCGGACTGCTGAGCGAAGGCGTGGGCGTAGCCGATAAATTCCTGAAGAAGGGACAACTGATCGTTTCGCATCACGGCCGAGCTTCCGCCGAAAAGCGTTACATCGCGCAGCACGGAAACGGCGGCAAGGATTATCCTATTGTGGTTCTGGTGAACCGGCTCACGGCATCGGCGGCGGAGATTGTCTCCGGCGCGATCCAGGATCATGATCGCGGGCTCATTGTCGGCGAAGTGACGTTCGGCAAGGGCCTGGTGCAGACGGTTTATCCACTGTCGGAAAACACTGGACTGGCATTAACCACGGCCCATTACTACACGCCCAGCGGACGGCTCATCCAGCGCGATTACAGCAACATCTCGCTCTACGACTATTACTACAATCGTGACAGCGCCGAGTCGTCCAACACCGCGAACCGCGAAGTGAAGCTCACCGATAGCGGCCGCACCGTATATGGCGGAGGAGGCATTACTCCCGACGTCAGCATTCCTCCGGTAAAGACCAATCATTTCCAGGACACTTTGCTGCAACACTACGCGTTCTTCAACTTCGCCAAGCGGTACGTGGTCACGCACCATCCGACCAAGAGCTTCGAAGTGGACGATGCGACGATGCAGGACTTCCGCAAGTCCCTCGATGAAGGCAATATTCCTTACACGCAAGCCGATCTGATCGACAATACCGACTGGCTGAAGGCGAACATTAAGGCGGAGATTTTTGTGGATGCCTTCGGTCAGGACGAGGGCATGAAGGTGCGCGCCGAGGCAGATCCGGAAGTGGTCAAAGGTCTCGAACTTCTGCCGCAAGCTAAAGCGCTGGCCGAGAATGCTCGCAAGATAGTCGCCGAGCACAATGCGGCACCGGCGTTTAACCGGCAATAGCAGCGAATGTTTGAACCGGCCCGGACTCGCTCCGGGCTTTTCTTTTTGGATTTTGCGCAAGCAGGATAAATCAAAAACACCGCGGGAACGCAGGGAGCGTGCGAATTCATTGACTCCGCCTGTCCCCTATGTGAAAATCCGCGCAAGGGGCCGATTTCGCGGGGATGGAGACGATTGCCCCAAGCGGCCGACGTCCTTGCGAACAACTTCTCAACCAAATGGATCTTTCTCAAGTTCGCGTTCCGAGCGATGGCGGACCGCTTCACCAGCCCGGTCTGAGGTTCGAGTGAAGCCGGCTTTAATGATCGGAGCCGTGCTTCTGGCGAGTATTGCGGCTTGGACGGATTTGCGCAGCCGGCGCATACCGAATTGGCTTACCGTATCCGGGCTTGCGATCGGCGTGATATTGAACCTTGCTTTCGCCCGTTGGGACGGGTTGAAGAGTTCCCTGCTTGGAGTCGGTGTTGGGCTGGCGCTGTTGCTGCCGTTCGTGCTTGTACGCAGCCTTGGGGCGGGTGATTGGAAACTTGCAGGCGCGCTTGGAGCTTTTACCGGACCCGCTTTGCTGGTGGATTTGCTGCTCGGGTCGGTGCTGATTGCGGGAATAATGGCGATTCTGCTGGTGATTTACAAAAAGCGCTTCCAACAAACCATGAGGAATATCGGACACATTCTGGTTTCGCTGGTCACCTTCCGCCTGCCCGGGCGGCAAGTTTCGCTGGATAATCCAGACTCGTTGAAGATCCCCTACGGCGTAGCTCTGGCGTTTACCGTGCTGGTGTGGGGCATCGCTCACGTTACGGGAGTTGTGTCGGGGTGGAGAGTATGAAGGAATTGGTTCGCAATGCGCTCGCCCGGCTTGCGTGCGAAACTGGCGGCGCAGAGATCGCCGAAGCCGCTGCCGTGCTGCCGATCATGTTCATGATGCTGATTGGCATCTTCTGGTTTGGACAGGCGTTCAGCATCTACGGAACCATTACGCGAGCCGCACAGGAAGGCGCGCGCGCAGCGGCAGCGCCTCAGTGTACAACCTGTGCCGCGGGGAACACTCCGGGCGTGAATGCCTACAACGCCGTGCAAACAGTCTTCACTAGCGCACACCTCAACGTGGCGCAAATTCTGCCGCTGAGCAAATGGACGCCTCCCAGCATGGTGGACTGTGTCACGGGAAGTACCGTCCTTTGTGACGACCACGGTGGGGTCTGCGTACAAACGAATGTTCTGTTGTCGAATTCTGGCACGGCACCGGCGGTGTGCGGAGTTTCTGTCAGTCTCGAGTACCCCTACCAGTTCTGGCTCCCATTCACTTCGCTGAACAAACAGGCGATTAACATCAACGCCTCCGCGCGCGTCCGAATGGAGACGATGTGAGATCGTTGCCTCATCTGCGGTTGCCGCGAAACGCCAGGTGCGTGATGGAGACGAGTGGGGCGCAATTGGTCGAGTTTGCCGTCGCCCTGCCCCTGCTCGTGGTCTTTGTGGTCGGTATCTTCGATTTCAGCGGAGCATTCACACTCAAGCAGAAACTCACGAACGTCGCGCGGGACGCGGCTCGCGCGGCTGCTGCGGCGCCGTCCAACGACCTCTCGAACGCGACGCCGGCATCGGTGACTGCCGCATATCAGGTCGTGAACAATTATTTCACCGCCAACGGCCTCAGCACCTGCGGAGTTGCGTCCTCCGGCTCGTCCGGTCTCACGTGGACCTATTCGGGAACCAGCGGCTGTCCGCCCGGAGGACTGACGATCAAAATCAACCGGGGCTATTACTTCCCTGCCAGCAGTGGCGCCACAATCGCCAACGTAGCTTGCACGTCTCAGGCGGCGGGTACATTGACAGCGGTTCTCTCCACTTGTGTCAGCATTCAATACGGCTATGGCTGGCGGTTCGGCCGTGTCGCCAGCCTGCTTGGTTCGAACACGATCTTGCCGAATACTCTTACAGTCACCGCGGTCGCGATGAACGAAAACTAAAGATTATGAAGCCGCCGTTCATCTGCCGGACACATGTTCTTCCCCAACGCGAGCGCGGGATCACCATGATCCTGGTGGCGCTGGCCATGGTCGCAATCATCGCGATAGCGGCACTGTCGATCGATGTCACCACACTGTATCTGGTGAGGGAGGAGGCACAGCGCTCGGCGGACGCGGCCGCCCTGGCTGCCGCCCGCATTCTTTCGCTCAGTGGAGTGACGGGAGATCCGGACAACGTCCAGGGTAGTTTGCTGAGCCCGCCCTGGCCGGCAGCCTGCAGCACAGCCACGCAGGTGGCCAAGGCGGCGGCAAATGAGAATGCCGTCGGCGGTATTGTCGCAAATACGGTAACCGTGACTTTCCTTTACAACGGCGCGACGACCGATTGCACCTCGCCAACAGGAGGCTTCCCGATCAATCCACAGGTACAGGTCAAGGTAGTCCGGCAAGGTCTTCCTACGTTTTTTTCTCGCATCTGGAGTCGGAGCTCGAATAGCGTAAGCGCCACGGCGACCGCCGAGGCGTTCAATCCCTCCAATTCAGGAACCATCGCGCCGAATGGTATCGTCCCGGTGAATCCGCGCTGTGTCAAACCATGGATTGTGCCGAATCGCGATCCCGGAAATGCGGGAGCCCCATTCGTCAGCCTCACTGACGGATCGATACAGAACCCGGGAATCCAGCCAAGCGGCACGGGAAGCGGTGGCGTCATCGGGGAGTCCTTTAAATTGACGGCAGATTGCAAGACCGGGAACCCGAACTGTAAGTGGGGCGGCGTAAACGGATTGCAGGACAATCCACCGTCGTACAACCAACAGGGAGCAAATACACTGGACTATGTTCCTACCTTAATCCAGCCGACCGCCGTTGCGTATCCCACCTGCGCCGATGACAGTAATTATCAGAAAGCTATCGGCGGCTGCGACCAGAGTACCGTCTACGCATGCGGCATCGTCGGCGGGGGCGTGCAGGCTGACCTGAGTTTCAATCCTGGCCAACCGAGCGGCGACACATCCACGGCAACCCAGTGTCTGATTCACCAGTCAGGGGGCCAGGACGTGCTCGACCGTACGGTCTTTCCGTTTCAGATCCACGCGGGATTGGGAAATCCAGTGGTCACGAGCGGAGTCATCACGTCCAGCACCAGCATCGCCACCGTGCCGATCTACGATGACACACAAGCTCCGGTTCAGTTTCCGACAGGCGTCAACCAAGCGCCAGTCACCATTGTGGGGTTTCTGCAGGTGTTCATCAATAGTGTCGACTCAAGCGGCAATCCGAGTGTGACCGTGCTTAACGTGGCAGGCTGCAGCAACACGGCGACAGCCTCAACCCCCACCGTGTCCGGCAACTCTCCCGTGCCGATTCGGCTGATCACGTCGCCGTAGGCAGCATCCAACGAAAATTTGGGAAAGACAACTAGTGGGGATCGTCTTCCGGTTGGGGCAGATATTCGGGCGGTTGGGATCGGGGACGTGGCATAGCGTCCGGCGGTGTCGCAGGAACTGGAACCGGAGGCGGCGGCACGTTGACCGTTTCCGCCTCGGCTTGCGTGCCGTCGTTCTCAGGCTGATCATTGGCCTGAATTGGTTGGAACATCTGGCCGGGTTCTCCGCGCGGGCTGAGCACGACTCGATCGAGTCGCCGCGGATCATCAGCCGAATTCAAAATCAAGAAATTGAACCGTGAACCATTCAGCAGGTGGGCGAGCACTTCCTGAGCTGGCCCCGGGCCCAGATCCGCCACAACCCTCTCCTGCTCGGCGCCGGGCGGAATAGAGATGTCTGCGCCTGTACGCTGCTGCACAGAAAATAGCACTTCGGAGAGAGTCGCCTTGCTTGCGTGGATCGAGAGGAACCCATCACGGAACGAGACTTCCAATGGCGGCCTCGCGGCGACATTGGCAATTCGCGCCGTCCCAGCCGGGTAACTTGTGTTGATCAGCCCGGGTCGCGACACCGGCTGAGCAGCGACATTGCCGGCAGCGCTGTCTCCGGGCGCGCCGATGATCTTAATCATGACGGTACGCCCGTAAGGAAAGACCTGGTAAGACTGGGCGGCTTTCAGATCAAGGACAAGCCTCGTGATGGGCGGCCGGGATTGGAACAGACCAATCCTGACGTCCTTCACTTCGCCCCGATTTACCGACTGACTGCGCAATTGTGATCCTGGAACGGCGTTGGGGAAATCGATGACCAGGCGGTCGGGTCCCGCCAGTACCTGAGTTTGGGGGATGATCCGGTCGCTGGCCTCAACTTCAATCTCGACCGCACCCTTGCTATCGATCACCTTGACTTGCCGGACGGAGCTCTGGGCGAGCAAAGATGGGCCCAACGAGGAAACAAAGAGTCCGGCCAGGAGCAGCCGACTCGCAACAGATCGGGGGGAAAAGTACATGTATACCTGCGCCCTGTAGGGGTCCTGATTGATTCTAGGGCCGATTGTAACAGCCATGCCTGTGATAAGGGCTTACTTAGGTACTACAACTGCAGTGTCTGTCCATGTGCGGATACGGCTTTGCTGGAAGGCATGAACCCGGCCCGTGGATTTGGTGGGTAGCATCAAAGGTTGCCCTCAGATCCGCACCACGCCATCGGTTCTGACCGATTCCATGGCCGCGAAGGTGACGCGGGAGGTCGCGGTCAAAGATTCGATGCTTACCGAAGAGCCGGCGCCGGATTCGAACACCTCTAGCAACGCTTTCATTTCGGCGGCATGTCCCTTGTCGCCTGAGAAAGAGCTGGTTGATCGTTTCCGGCCTATCGCACATTCCAGCTTCTTGAAATTCCACATGCGCGCGGTTTTCTGGTCGCCGAATATTTCGAGGTATTCTTTCTCTACAGCGGTCGAGCCGTTTGCGAGGTAATGAATCGTGCCTACGGAGCCGTCGGCGAAGGTGATCGTAACCACCAGGTTGTCGTTGTTGTAGAGCCGCGCGCCGTCGCTGGGAGCAACGGCGTGGACGCTAATGGGCAGTGCGCCACACAGGAATTGCATCAAGTCTACAAAGTGGCCGCCTTCGCCGATAAAGCGTCCGCCCTGATCGGGAGACTGCGTCCAATGTGTCGACGGCAAAAATCCTGCATTGATCCGATAGTGCATAGCCAGTGGCTCGCTGCGTCCGGCAAACATCCTCTGAATCGCACGGGCCGGCTCGGAGAACCGCCGGTTGTACCCGACCATCAGCAGCGGAGAGGTTCCCGTCTGCTCCGCTTCGGCGTAGGCCGCAAGGATGGAGTCCAGTTCTTCCCGGTTCAGCGCCAGGGGCTTTTCTACGAAAACGTTCTTCCCAGCGCGGAGAGCCTGAGCCACATAGTGGGCATGGGAATCA
>Ga0307478_10000734_pt1 | contig 31961 bp, 32 predicted proteins | sample atmos_gasesECM4C_2_FD_203713 | JGI IMG/M metagenome (GOLD analysis project Ga0307478, IMG submission 203713) | Hardwood forest soil microbial communities from Morgan-Monroe State Forest, Indiana, United States - atmos_gasesECM4C_05 | ecosystem: Environmental > Terrestrial > Soil > Temperate...
CCCGTGCGCGCCAGCTGGCGCGCACGGGGAAGCTCTCCATCATGAACTTGCATTTCGACACTCTATCCGAGTGTCATCCATCATTCTGAACGGGAACAGCTGAGCGGACATCTGACTAACGACATGAAGGAAGCAATTCGCACTCGCTGTTGCATTGCTGGTGGCGGGCCTGCCGGACTGATGCTTGGCTTCCTTCTCGCCCGCGGCGGCGTCGATGTCGTCGTCCTTGAAAAGCACAAAGACTTTCTTCGCGATTTCCGCGGCGATACGATTCATCCCTCCACTCTCGATCTGATTTACGAGCTGGGAATTCTCGACGAATTTCTCAAGCGCCCTCACGAGCAATTAACCGCCATCTCAGCGCGGGTCGGCCAGCAGGCGGTGACGTTAGGCGACTTCACTCATTTGCCCACGCATTGCAAGTTCATGGCTCTCATGCCGCAGTGGGATTTTCTCAATTTTATTGTCGATCAGGCTCGCGAGTATTCGAACTTCCAATTGATCACTGAGGCGGAGGCGACCGATCTTATCGAAGAAAATGGCGTGGTTGTTGGTTTGCGCGCCAAGACGAAACAGGGCGAAATGGATGTTCGAGCGGATCTCACGGTCGGCGCCGATGGCCGCCATTCCATAGTCCGGCAGCGCGCCAAGATGGACGTTAGAGACATGGGCGCACCGATGGATGTGATGTGGATATGTTTAAGCCGCCGAGAGAGCGATCCTGCTCAGACCTTCGGGCACGCCGAGCGCGGCAAAATGCTCGTGCTCATCAATCGCGAGTCCTATTGGCAAGCTGCCTTTGTGATCCCCAAGGGCGCGGCGGAGGAAGTGCGGCAGCGCGGGCTGCCCGCTTTTCAGCGCGAAATCGCCGGAATGGAACCGTTCCTGCGTGATCGTGTCGAGGAACTGCACGATTGGAACCAGGTCAGTCTTTTGACTGTGAAAGTTGATCGCCTTAAGAAGTGGTCCCGGCCGGGGCTCATCTGCATTGGCGATGCCGCGCACGCAATGTCGCCGATCGGAGGAGTTGGCATCAATCTGGCCATTCAGGATGCGGTCGCAACGGCAAATATCCTGGGCCCAAAACTGCGTGCCGGAACCCCCTCGGCCGAGGATCTGGAGGCTGTCCAGAAGCGACGTAACTTCCCGACCGTCGCCACACAACGGTTGCAGCTCGCAATTCAAAACCGGATCATCCGGCGCGTTTTAGCAGGCACCGGACCCCTCAGCCTTCCGTGGCCGTTGAAGCTGCTTCAGTGGTTTCCGTATCTCCGCAGGTTTCCAGCCCGGATCGTTGGCGTAGGCTTCCGTCCCGAACATATTGCCCCTTCCCTTGCCAAACGCGCACCTTCAGAGGTTGTCCGCGTCGCGTGAACGTCGAGCCGGTGCGATAACCTCAGATCGCGATACTGCTCGGGGAGAATAAAACGATTCCAGGCATCGTCAGTGTGGATTGTTCGCTGGACTTGAACCTTGTAGAGCCGCATCATAGGCCGCCCTGGCGATGCGGGCGATTATCTTCTCGCGCGTAGCTTCGTCCGCCCTCGAATCTGTAACGAACACGGCAATCGCAATTCGCCGTCCGTCCGGCAGCGGGATGAGCCCGATGTCGTTCGTCGCGTGCGCCAATCCATTGTCCACGAAGGAAGTGCCCGATTTGTGAGCGACGTGCGTCCCGCCTGGCAGGTCGCCCTCCAGACGTTTTGTCCGAACGGCTGGCGTCATCCATCCCAGGAGCAGATCTGTGTGTTCCGCGGTGAGCGGCGAATTGTCGTTGATTCTGCGAAGCAGTTGGACGGCTCCCGCAGGTTCAAACCAGTTGCGGTATTGCGCCGCCATCTCGTGATGAAGCACGGCTTCGCTGTCTTGAAGATGAAAGCCATTAACCTGGAGCGAGGCGATATACGCATTGACGGGTTCCGGGCCGCCTACAAGCCGCAGCAGAATATCCGCCGCAACATTGTCGCTGAGCGAAACGGTCAACCGCAGCAGTTCGCGCAGGGGCACATCGACCCCGCCATCCGGATACCGATCCTGCAGAGGACTGTAAGCGTGGAGGATACGGTCCTGCGGAAGGAACCGCACTGGTTGATCCATCGAAAGCGTGCCCTGTTCAACCTGATGCAGAACGGTGAGACTAAGCGGCAGCTTGAAGACTGACTGCATGGGAGGATGCGCATTTGGATCGATGTCGCAATTCAGCGCGGACCCCGGCAGCGAACAGGCGACCGAGACTTTGCCCTGCGACTCATTCGCAATGGCACGAATTTGCTGCCTGAGGGGCTCCTGGGCAAGCGCGGATACAGCACAGAGAGTAACAGTCAACGCGAAACGCATGTGGCGCAGTATAGAAACCTGCGCGAGGGCCGGGGAGTGACAACGCTGATTCAATTTGTTGCGGTCCCGACCGGGAGCCGGCCACGAGTGTAACGGCACGTTAACAATAGTTTTCGATGTCGGCGACATAATCGACGGCCATCCAGAGGTCGCCACGGCTGACGTTCAGTTGCGTGCTGACGACTCATACCAAAGTATTGCCAATACCATCGTCCAATTGTTTCTCTCCCGTTCCTCTGTTCTCATACGGCAATTGAAGCGGATGCGATTGGGGTCCGCAAAGGACTCAGCTTCACACAACCAGTCGAAAAATAACTTCAGAAAGGAAGCCACCATGACCCAAAGCAGCGCTACACAACAAGGCAGCAAGCCGGCAGATAACAAGGATGCGATTCGTCCGTTTCACGTGAATGTCCCAGAAACCGAACTCACCGAATTGCGCAGACGGATCAACAACACACGGTGGCCGGAACGAGAAACGGTCACCGATGCCACGCAAGGCGTGCAGCTCGCGACGACTCAGGCGCTCGCTCGCTATTGGGCGACAGACTACGACTGGCGCAAGATCGAGGCAAAACTCAACGCCCTGCCGCAGTTCATCACTGAGATCGATGGACTGGACATTCACTTCATTCACGTCCGTTCAAAACACGAAAATGCGTTGCCACTCATTGTCACGCATGGATGGCCCGGCTCGATCATCGAACAGATGAAGATTATCGAGCCGCTGACCAATCCGACGGCACGCGGCGGGAGCGCAGCAGATGCCTTCGACGTGGTGATTCCGTCGCTGCCGGGCTACGGGTTTTCGGGCAAGCCGACTGCTCCTGGCTGGAACCCCGCGCATATTGCGCGCGCGTGGGTCACGCTGATGAAGCGTCTCGGGTACACGCAATTTGTAGCGCAGGGCGGCGACTGGGGCGCGGTCATCGTCGATCAGATGGGAGTGCAGGCGGCTCCGGAACTGCTCGGTATTCACAGTAATATGCCGGGCATCTTTCCAGTCGAAATTGACGCGGCGGCCTTTGCCGGCGCGCCTGCGCCAGCAGGTCTCTCGGCCGATGAAAAGGTCGCTTACGAACGTTTGCAGTTCGTCTATCAAAAGGGCATCGCCTACGGGTACCAGATGGGACTGCGGCCGCAGACCTTATACGGAATCGCAGACTCACCCGTCGGCCTGGCGGCTTACTTCCTGGACCACGACGCGCGCAGTTACGAGCTGATCACGCGCGTCTTCGAAGGAAAATCCGAAGGCCTCACGCGTGACGATGTTCTCGACAACATCACCATTGCCTGGTTGACGAATACGTTTATTTCCGGTGCCCGCCTCTATTGGGAGTATTTTGGCTATGGCGGGTATTTCAACGTCAAAGGCGTCAACATCCCAGTTGCCGTGAGCGTCTTCCCTGACGAGCTCTACCCCGCTCCAAAGAGCTGGACGGAGCAGGCCTATCCCAAACTCATCCACTACAACCGGCTCCCGAAAGGCGGTCACTTCGCTGCATTCGAGCAGCCCCAGCTTCTTTCCGAAGAGATTCGCGTGGGGTTCCGACCACTGCGGTCAAATGTCGCGAAGTCGGATGTGAACTTGGCCAAAGCTAGCTAGCGGTTCGCGAAATCAGCAGGAGAGTTTCGATGGCAGAAGCTCTCCTGTTCTAGTGGGACGCGCTGCTGAGGTCGACGTGCACGACTACGCGATTCAGTATGAACGCAAAGGAGAGAAGAACATGGCAAATGCGACGTATGAAGTCCAGGCTTCGCAGTTCAACATCGACCGCACCTATCCGGGCCAGTGGACGATCACGTTCAGCAACCCGCCGATCAACATGTTTGTTCCCACAACGATCGTCGAATTGGGAGCGCTAATGACCGACCTCGAGGCGGACGCGTCCGTGAAAGTCGTAGTGTTCCAGTCGGGGAATCCCGATTTTTTCATCGCCCATCTCGACGTCGCCAAGGCAGCTGAACGGCCGGAGGTGCTGGGCCTTTGGCGCGACTTTGTGCTGCGCCTCTCGTCCACCCCAGTCGTGAGCATCGCCAAGATTCGCGGCCGCACGCGCGGCATCGGGAACGAGTTCGTGCTGGCCTGCGACATGCGCTTCGCCAGCCGGCAAAGCGCCCTGTTCGGCAACCCCGAAGTCGGCGTCGGACTGGTCCCGGGCGGCGGAGCGTTGGAATGGCTGCCGCGCTTGGTCGGTCGCTCACGAGCGCTTGAGATCGTCCTGAGCGGTGACGACTTCGACGCTGATATCGCCGAACGCTATGGCTGGGTGAACCGGACGTTCGACGATGACCGCCTCGACTCGTTTGTCGATACTCTCGTCCGGCGTCTGGCCTCATTCGACCGTGAAACGCTCGCCGCGGCCAAGGCCCAGATCAATCGGTTCGGGACGCCGACGGCTACCGAACTCAAGTCGAGCACCGACCTGTTCTTCCCACTGCTGGCTTTGCCAGGTGCGCAGGCGCGCCGTGCGAAGGTTCGTGATATGGGTTACGGCGTTCGGAGCGACTTCGAATTGAACTTCGGCCGGTACCTCCCTTCGTTCGGCCGGCCGGACGACGATGCCACGGAACAGGAGAGGTAGACATGAAACTCTGGAAAGCAGTTTCCCTCGTTCTCTTTGCTCTTGCGGTTGCAGCCGCGGGATACGGGTTGATTCTCGTGCGACGAGGCTTCAGCGCACTTGCGACACCATCAGCGATTGAGGAGCTCGCGGCCACAACGGCACGCAAACTGGCCGTGCCATCCGCGTATCGGCAACTTAGCAATCCCATGACGCCTTCAACGGAGAACATTCGGGGAGGCATGGAGCATTTCTCCTATCATTGCGCCGCGTGCCATTCGGATGACGGAGGGGGCCACACGGTATTCGGCAAGGGCCTCTATCCGAAACCGCCCGACTTGCGTGCAGCCGGGACGCAGAACAAGAGCGATGGTGAGCTCTACTACACAATTGACAATGGAGTTCGTTTGAGCGGCATGCCAGCCTTCAGCGGAACGCACACTGCCGCGCAAACCTGGCGCCTGGTTTTGTTCATCCGGCACTTGCCTCAGATCACGGCCGAGGAACTCGATGAAATGAAGGGGTGGGACCCTAAGAGTGAGGCGAATCCAGCGCATTTCTGAAGGGCGGGGAACCGCCCCAGCTGCAACTGTTTCAGAGGAGCTTCGCGCGGGCTTGAGATCATTGCGGTAGTGCGAGGCATGGGTTGGTCCAAAGTTGGCATGCTTTTGAGGAACAGTAGCTCCGCCCGTGTCGCGAGTGCAGCCTAAGTCAACCGCGATTGCGGCCTAAGCCATACAGGAGAACCAACATGTTGAAGGAAATCGATCATGAGAATGGAACCCAGCAAGCAGGTCTTGAAGTGATCTCTGCGCATAAGATGAGTGATCACAGCATGAAACGCACGTATTTTCCCGGTATCACTGACATTGTCGTCGTCACGGACCCGGCAGAGATCCGGACAATTTCAAACGACTCAAGGCTTGATCGGGACTTCATAGGACGTGGTCCTGTTCGCAACGTGCAGCTTCTCCGGAAAATCCTCCGTATTTTCTCGCTCAACGGCAGATTATTCGCAATCATTCTGCCGCGCACCAACCCCAGCCGAGCCGCCGCGCAAGAAGAACTGTGGTCGAGACTAAATGTCAAGGCCGACGAGGTGAAACATGGACCCGCTGAATTGGAGCCCCTAGCCGAATGGGTCAGAGGGATCGGAACTGAGGAGAAGGTCGATCTGCTTGTGCAGCAGAGCATAGGGAGATTGTTCGTGGAAACGTTCACGGCTACTGAGGAGAGTTTGGCAGCGGCCCGTATGGTGCTTGAGGCTGTAAGCTCTTCCAATGTCCTGAAGATGCTGGGGTGGCGCATCAGCGGCAGGCTGGAGCGGGCCAAAACGCTTCTTGCTTCCATGGTGAATGGCGATCTGACTGGCGTTAACGCGATGATTACAGCTCGGCAACTCATTGTCGATGGCCTGCATAAAATGCGGCAACTTGCTGCTGACCCAGCGTTTCGATCTTCAATAACGACGGATGCTGCCGTGGACCAATGCCTCATTGCGCCAACCAACGTTGTACGCCAGGCAAAGACCTCCGGCGAGGTCAGCGGTTGTCCCTTTAGAAAAGGCTCGCTCTTCATCCTTGAGCTGGGAAGCGCTAGCAAAGGCGCAGCGAATCGTGACCTCGTCTTTCTCAGTCAGAGTTGGAGCCACTGTCCCGCCGAAAAGTGGGTGCGTGCGCTATTGGAAGGTGTCTGGACGCGTGTCTCAGCTACGTTGCATGAGTCTCAAGAAACCTCGCGGCCCTCATTGATCAATTCCTGACGTGCCGGTCACCGTTTGCCGCGGACTCGAAAAGCGCCGTGTTCGTCAACTAGGCGCCGATCAGTTTAAAACTTAGTCCTTCCGGGGCGGGTCCACTGTCCACGGCGGGACGACGCCTATCGAGCGGGCATAGGCAATCTGCTGACCGAGGTGCTGTGCGATGTGCTGAACGATGTAGAGCAAGACGCCCCGTTCGGTAATCTTCCCTCCGTTCCAAGCGAGAGTCTTTTCCAGGTCCGCATCGGGCATGGAGCGGATCGCCGACTTGGCGTGGGCGTAGGAAGCCTCGAGCGTGGCGATGACTTTTGCTTTGTCGGTGGTGGATTGCTCCAGAGTTGCCGTGTTCACTGTGGCGGGAGTGGGAGTGCCCACGAGTTTGTACAGATTGTAGTTGGCGGCGCTGGCGTGCAGAAAAACCTCAGCGATCGTACGCACACTCGGAGAAGGCCGCCACGTGTATTTATCGGCGGGGATGGCCTCGGCCAGGCGAACGAACTCGCTTTCCTGGATCATAACTTCGGCCATCACCTCCGAGCGGTATCCAGTCACACCGGGAGTTCCGTCGCGGTATGGGTACACTTGCGATGACATGCGGACCGCGCTCGTCGTTAATACGATCAAAGTCATCAAGATCAAACAGAGAGCAGAAAGGCGTAGCATGACGGCCTCCATTGTTGCGTTGGCAGATGACCGAATCTGCGAGATTATACCCGCTGCCCGCGACGAAGTTCGCGCATGCCCGTTGACCGAACGTCGCGATAGCACTCTGCCTCTCGTGCGCCTCTACGATGGACAGAGACGACTAAGGGGTCTGAGACCCCAGTTGTTGACGATGGCATTCATTGGCTCAAAGTGATTCTAGCCCTCGCTTGCGCGTTCATCGAACCTAGGTTCTGCTAGAATTTTGCCGTGAAGAGACGAACATTACTCCAAGCGATTCCCGCGGCAACATTGCTTCCGGCATCACTTTGGGCTGCTGCTCAGCAAGACAACGGCAATCCTGCACAAGCTGAGACTAGCGTCTACGAGCTGCGCGTCTATCATGCAGCTCCGGGTAAATTGAGCGATCTGCTGTCACGCTTCCGCGATCACACCATCAAAATCTTTGACCGCCACGGAATTAAAAGCGTGGCTTATTGGACGCCTCTCGATGAGCCAGAGAAGAGCAACACCCTGATCTACATTCTTCAGCACCCGAGCCGCGAAGCGGCAGCCGCTAACTGGAAATCGTTCCAGGACGACCCGGAGTGGAAGAGTGTCAAAGATAAATCCGAGGCGAACGGCAAACTCGTGGAGAAGGTCGACTCCACCTACATGGCTTTAACCGACTTCTCCCCACGGTTGCGCTAGATGGCCCCAGTCTGGCTACCACCCCAGAAGGTGGGGGAGTTCGAATCTCTCAGGGCGCACCATTCTACATTCCCATGCTGTCGGTGTCGGCCGTGGAATGTCCGCTTTCTCGGTAATAAGGCAGGTCAATGAGCGCTATGGCTGATAGCGACAGCCCCGCTCCCGTTCGTGCGTTACCCCTTTGATAAAATCTTTCACTCTATGCGAGCGCGCAAGTCGAGTGTAGACTTGTTGCCGATTAGCTGATTCGATCGGTTAGTCATGAATTGACCTGGTCAGGAGACAGCAATGATTTGTAAAAACCTTCTCCGGTTGTTCTTTTTCTTTTGCCTCTTGGCCTCGACTCTCTCAGCCCAGCAGCAACCGCCCGGCATTGGCGGGTCAGACGTGGGCCATTTGCCGCTCGTATTCGAGCCAAACTTGGGCCAAGCTCCAGCCGATGCCGCTTTCGTCGCGCACGGGGCGTATCCTGTTTTCCTTCGGTCCGACGGAGCCGTTCTAGCTCTTCCCAACGACGTCATCCATCAACCCGGCGAACCTCCCTCCGCAGTAACGCTCCAGTTGATCCATTCGAACAAAGCAGCCCAAACCCACGGAATCGATCAGCTCCTCGGGAAAAGCAACTACTATGTAGGCTCCAATATCAAGAACTGGAGGAATGGCATTCCGCAGTACTCGGCCGTGTCATTCCAATCGGTTTATCCCGGGATTGATCTCCTTTATTACGGCAGAGACGGGCAACTGGAATACGATCTCCTCCTATCCCCGGGTGCTGACCCTTCTCGAATCAAGTTCCGGGTCATGGGCGCCGACCGCATCGATCTGAGCGGCCCAGGAAATCTAGCGATTCACGTTCCTCAGGGAGTCATTGAACTTCTTAAACCAGCCATCTACCAGAAGAAAGCAGACGGCAGCCGACAGTCGGTCTCCGGCAATTTTGTTGTGAGTGGAAACGAAGTTAGCCTGCAGATTGGGGAATATGAAAAAGACAAGCAGTTGGTTGTCGATCCGGTTCTGAGTTATTCGACCCTGATCGGCGCCAATAACAACACAACGGTGCTCGGGGTCGCAGCCGATGAGAGCAGCGACATGTACATCACGGGAACGACCTTCGCTACGAACTACCCCACGGTGAAAGCTTTCCAATCGAAAAACAACGGCGCTACAAATATCTTCGTTACCAAACTGAACCCCTCGGGCAATACGATTCTGTACTCCACCTATTTGGGGGGAAGCTCATTCGATAACGCAGCGGCAATCGCTGTTGACTTGAGCGGTAGCGCCTATGTCACGGGCACCGCAGCCTCCAGTGACTTCCCAACAACCCCGGGCGCTTTCATGACGAGCTGCTACGAATCCTGCAATACGCCATTCGTGAGCAAGTTTCTCTCAGACGGGACGTTGGCATTTTCCACTTACATGGGGGGAAGCAATTCTCCAGCTCATGCAATCGCGGTCAACGGCGTAGGCGAAGCCTATATCGCCGGAGACACTGTTTCCAATGACCTTCCAACGACCACGGGTTCGTTTCAGCCAGTTTTTAGCGGTTCAATGTGCGGCTATGTCGAGAAGCTCAACTCCTCTGGAACAGGTCTAGTGTATTCGACATATTTCAACGGTCCGACCGAGCCAGACTCGTCGCCCTCCACCTTGGGGGCGAGCATAGCAGTGGATAGTTCAGGAAGCGCGTATTTGGTCGGAAATACTACTGGAATTCCCACTCAGAACCCCATTCAGGCGAGCAATGTCGGCGGACCCAACGCCTTTATCACAAAATTTTCGCCCGATGGCAGTTCGCTCGAGTATTCCACCTATCTCGGTGGTACTTCGCCATTTTTTTTCGAGGAGGCTGGTGATTTCGCGACTTCTGTGGCGGTCGACTCCTCTGGCAATGCCCACGTTGCGGGCACCAGCAGTTCTTGCGACTTTCCTCTGAGCCTTAACGCTCTAAGTACGGCCTGTGTACTCACTGAGTACGACCAAAAGATCTTTGCGCTCGCGCTCAATCCCACTGGTAGCCAGATACTCTTCTCGACCTTCCTGGCAAGCGGAAATACTCCCTCAATTGCGGTTGATGCCGAAGGAAACAGCTACGTGGCTGGTAACACTACCTCAAACCAGTTCCCAATCCTTAACCCCATCGAGAACACTTCACAACAATCTACTAATACCACTTTTGTCACCGAACTCGATCTCTCAGGCAAACTAAAGTTCTCCACTTATTTCGGTTCGACCTATGGCGCGTCCTCCGCCGGGATCGCAGTTGACGGCAAAGGCGGTATCTATATCGCAGGGGAAGGACAAGGCGATTTTCCGTTGCTGAACCCCATTCACAGCCAGATCCTTCAGACGACTTATTACACAATTTTTGCCTCGAAGATCAGTCCAAGCAAGGCTGCACAATTCAGCCTCGCTCCGCGTGTCAGTCCCATTTTCGCCTTCCGCAACGTCAGCAGCTCTCCATTGACAATCGACTCAATTGTGCCCTCAAGCAACTTCACGATGGCAGGAAACTGCGGAAGCAGCCTGGCACCGGGTGCTGGGTGCACTTTAATTCTCGAAGGCGCAGACGACCACAGGACCAGCGGCACGGTGACGATTACTACGAACGCCAGCAGCAAACCTGAGACCCTTACTCTCAGCAAGTCTCCCAATGGCGATGGGAGTGTGGGAGCGTTGGTTTCGGCGTTTCCGACGTATCTTCAATTTCAGCCGCAGTTGATCGGGACGACCAGCCGCTCGCAGAAGATTACTCTTCAGAACGCAGGGACGCAGGCCGCCACGATCACCGGCATCACGTTAGGTCAGCCGTCGGCTTTCAACCAGACCAACAACTGTCCTGCAACGCTAAACCCCTCCGCCGCCTGTACGATCTCAGTCACCTACACCGCCGCAACGCCTGCCGACTACAACGCCATCACGATCGGTTTCAATGGAGAACCTGCGATAAGCGTTGCGGTGAACGGATACGGAGCATCCTCGTCGATCGCTTTGTCTACAAACTCGGTTCAGTTCGGGAACCAGACTGTTGGAGCCCCAGGCGTCGCGCGAATCATAAACCTCGCCAACACGACCCCAGCCCCAACCACTGCGCCGAGCATCTCCGGATCCACTGGCTTTACGCAGACCAATACCTGCACGGGGGTTCTCGCCCCGAACGCAGGTTGCAAAGTTTCGGTAAGCTTCGTTCCCTCCGGCAACCAGAGTGCGACCGGCACGCTCACGGCTACAAGTTATGGACCAGGTGGACCGCAAATCGTGAGTCTGCTCGCTACAGGAATCGCCGCCGGCGATCTCGAACTTTCTCCTGTGACGCTCAATTTTACGGGTTACTTGGAGAGCGAACAAAGTGGAACGGTCACGGTTACTAACAATTCTCAAGGGAGCGTGCCGATAACAAGCATTAAAACCGCCCCACCATTTTCCCAGTCGAATACTTGTTCTTCAAGCCTTGGTCCAGCCGAAACTTGTCAGGTCACGGTCACGTGGGATCCGACCCAGCCCGGCTCATCCAGCGGAACGCTGCAAGTGTCTTATACCGGAAACGGTTCGCCACAGATAATTGGGTTAACCGGATCAGCTCAAACCATCGTTCAGTTCTATCCAACTTCTCTGCAATTCGGATCGCAGTTAGTGAATACCACTAGCTCGGAGTTGAGCGCGTTCGTCGAAAATAATGGGAGCACAACTGTGACGCTGGGTGCCGTTACATTCAAGGGAGACGATTTTTCGATTATCTATAATGGTTGCGGAAGCACACTACAAAGGAATACCGGGTGCATCATCGAGGTGGTATTCACTCCCACCGCGACTGGTGTGCAAAACGGTACTCTGAGTGTTACCGCCAGCGACATTTCCACGCCGCACACAGCCGCTCTTCAGGGAACAGGAATCTCAAGCGGTGCCGGATCGCTCTCCCCAGTAAGCATCGCGTTTGGATCGCAAACTGTCGGCACACACAGCGCTGCTAAGAATGTCACGCTTTCAAATACGGGCTCTGGGCCGCTGGGTATCACCAGTATCTCAACATCGCCCAGCTTCTTCAGCCAACAGAACAACTGCGGCTCGAGCCTTGCGGCGGGAGCGAACTGCACCATCGCAGTACGATTCGCTCCGAATCTGGAAGGAATGCTTGTGGGCTCCTTGACCGTTCAAACCGACGGTGCAGGAAGTCCGCAAACTGTTTCTCTAACCGGAACGGGCCGCTAGGTCGTAGCGACGGCGCCAGGATTCCTAGGCGGTGAAGGGTCGGGCCGCGGCTATCGCAATCTCACTTCGTCACCCTGAACTTCACATTGCTCTTCAGTGTTTCGCTTGAGGTGACTACCTCGACCACCCGGAGGTCGCGCCCGCAGGCACGGTGGCTGTGAGATACGAAGAGGAGCCAGCGGTGAACACTGCGGACGTGCCGTTGAAGGTCACACTGGTGATGCCGGTCGGGTTGGTTCCGAGAATTGTGATGTCCACATCAAGCAATGTACGGTTCAAACTCCGGAAATTCCGCAGTACTCCGTATCCAATGGGATTCCGGTGCGATGCATGGAATCCCTTTTCTGTTAGGCTTGACTCACCCTGTTGTTACTTGCTCCTGAGATTTGCGGGAAGTCTTCAGGAATCGGGCGTGCGGAATCCATGGCCAAGGTTATCAATCAGGACCTGTCGGTCCTGTCGTCGTCCAAGCACGGATTGCTCTACCTCACCCCGAATGACTGGACCCTGGTGGCCGACAAAGCCGCCCGCGTTCGCTTCACCAAGGGGCAGACCATCGTGAATAAGGGCAAGAAAACGAATGGAGTATTTCTTCTGCTCAGTGGCAAGGCGCGAGTGCAAATTCGAACCACGCCACCGTATCCTGAGATTGGTCCCGGAGAAATTTGCGGAGAGATGTCGTTCCTGGAGGATGCACCCGCCAGCGTGAATGTGGTTGCGGAAGGAGACGTGGAAGCCTACCAGCTTGATCGCGCGACGCTGGAGGGCCTGTTCGAGATCTTCCCTCACCTTGCGTCACGCTTTTACCGATCATTGGCTGCGAATCTTTCTCACCGGCTTCGGGAGTTGATTGGGCCGAACGCGACAGTCTAATAGGAACCCTTGATAAGAATAACGAGGTCGCGCTCAGAGAAGTCACCTGGAGAGTTCCGGCGGGATGCAGAGCACCGATGCAAATCAAATAATGTCCCTTAAAATTAAGAACGCCCCGAAACCCTTTCGAGTTTCGGGGCGCCCGAACAGCCCTCCCCCAGAACTGCTCATCAGCTACCCTACCCCCAGTCCGGGCGGCTGTGAATGACACTTTTGTGCCATGGGAGTGGCACAAGGAGGGTAAGGGAATCCATGTGGTTCGCAAACGATAATCCAGAGGAATTTCGACGGGCCGAGGCTGTGAGCTCAATGTCCGCCATATGCAACAAGCACGACCAAGTGTGCATAGCTTTGCAACATTTGCACGGTTCGTGTTGAATTGTTATGGCATAAGCCCCTATATAATCAGTAGGTTGAATTGATTTTAGATTTGGTCTCTTAGATGCAGCAAATGGCGTCGGATTTCTCTCTCTGGCCAAAGCTGGGGGCTTAAAACCCCCCAAAGAGTTGTAGATAAACTAAATAGTTCTCCCAGCGCGTACCAGGAGGAAGCGATTATGAAGCGGATGTTGTTGTTCACTCTACTGGCCTTGGCGTTGCCCATGGCGGCGTTTGCGGACCAAGTGGATTTCAGCAGCAGCGGAGGCACTCTCAAGGGCTGCAACTCAGGCCTGACACTTACTGGATCAGAAGTCATTTCTGTCACAGGCTTTGGCGGGGGCGGCCAGATTACCGGATCGAACCTGGGTACTTTGAGCTTTTCAACCGGCGCGTTCATCTCGACGAACGGCAACGTCTCTACATTTCAGGGTGGTGGAAGCTTCACCATCACAGGGAACGGCACGGGCGGCCTTCCGAACGGAATCATCTTCTCCGGCAAGTTCACCGGTCCGGTTACTATCGCTCTGGTAAACGCCTCTCAGAACGAATGGGTGATCGCTGGCGGCATCAGCGGCACTTGGTTCAACGGGCAGACCTACAGCGGCGGGACTTCGCAGAATTTCTTCTTCACCGGCAAGAATGGATGGTGGGGAACCGCGACCTTCGGCAGCGGCAATACCTTGGTTGGCACCGTTCCTGAGCCGGGTACTCTCGCGCTGCTAGGCACTGGGCTCGTCGGCTTAGCCGGACTCCTTCAGCATAAGTTCCGAACCTGAGTTCGATCCTTATAATCTTCTTCACAGAAGCCCTGCCAGCGCGCAGGGCTTTGCTTTTTCCCCGAACTGTTACTTCTCAGCAACTCCGCAAATTACCCCGGTAACCCGCAAAGGGGGATTACCGTTGACGCTGCCGCGGACCCTCCTTACATTCGCTACAGGGGGACGTATGAAGGATATCCATGAGGTGTTGCGGCAGAAGCAGACCAAGTACGCCCAACTGGGAAAGCAGATCGAAATGCTTCAGCAGGCGGCGGAGAAACTGCGCGAGGTTGCTCCCTTGCTGGCTGAAAACGATGACGAAGATAATGCAGTCTTGATGGAAGTCGACGAGCCGTCGACCCATTCTGACGCAATGGCCGCGAAAGCGGGCTCCAACGCTGCGCCTTCCAAGGGAGCGCGGCCAACGGCGCCTCGCTGGCCATAATATCGCCGCCTCGGTTCGGGCGGGGACTCAAGTTATGACCCTTCTGGCGTTGCTGGTTTCCACTGACGATTCCGTTGCCGATGTCCTGGGCCGGGTGCTTCCGGCCTGCGGCATCGCGATGGAGCGTTTCAGCGATCTCGCGAGCGCAGTCAGTCATCTTCAGCAGCAAAAGTTCGACGCGATTATCGTTGATTTCGATGAGCCGGAGTCTGCCTCAGAAGTAGTCGAAGAGGCACGGCGGCTGAATCCCGAAAATCCGCCAGTGACCGTCGCTCTGATCGCGGATAAGACGAAGGCCCGCAATCTCCTCACGCTCGGCGCGCATTTCGTGCTCTACAAACCGGTCACCGAGGATAGTGCCAGGGCCGGTCTGCGAGCCCTGACCGCACTCCTGAGGCGTGAACGCCGGCGTGCCTACCGGGTTCCAGTCCAGGCTGCGGTTGAGATTACTCTGCCGGACAATCGCAAAACAGAGGGAATTCTTCTCGATCTCAGTGAGACTGGCATGGATGTTCTTACCGCCGAACCCCAGACGGCGGGGGCTATGCTCCAGGTTAAGTTTCAATTGCCAAACGGAACCGAACTCGACGGCTATGGCCAGGTCGCATGGGCGAATCCCAACGGGCAGACCGGGGTTCACTTTATTGACTTGGACGACACGATAAAGAGCCGGCTGCAGGTCTGGCTGCAGGCTGCGGCAACCAGCCTAGGCACCCCACCCGAAGAGATGGTTCCTCACTGCAAGCTCACCGATCTTAGTCTCGGCGGATGCTACGTCGAGACCGATTCGCCCTTTCCGGAACGCGCATTAGTCGAGCTTTGTTTGAAAACCGAAGAGGTGGCCGTGCACACTGAAGGCATCGTACGGGTCACTCATCCCGGCCGCGGTATGGGGGTCGAATTCCCTTCCCGCACCGCCGAACAACGAGCCCACGTCGAAAACTTGATTAGCGTGCTGCAGAGCAAGCCTGCAACTACGCCCCAGCTGAGTGTGTCTCCACGCGCGTTGAAGGCAGACCTAACTCAATTCAGCCCCTCGACCGAAGCTGGCCAAGAAGCTGCCAAGAGCGAGTCTCTGGAAGACTCCTTGCTCGAACTGCTTCGCCAAGGATCCACGCTGCAAGAGGATGACTTTATGGCCGAGCTTCGCCGTCAACGATCCGGTGAAGCGCTCGCGACGTAAGGCGATTGCTGATTTCCTTCCGGTCTCTGGCCCAATCCACCACCGTTCAATCTTCATTTAATCCCTTAAACTAAGTGCGCGGCAAAACGCCTCTCGCGGTTGGCGTGCTGGCAAGGCTTTGGAAAGATGCGAAGGAAAACCAGGCAGGTGGCAGTGGCGAGGCGGCGAGAGGCCTAAGGGTGGACATTTCGGAGCTGAAGAGCCCGGACCCCGTCTAGGCCCGGCTCCTCAACTCTCCGTGGTCTGATCCACCCCGTTGCGAGTACAGTAGTTCTTCGTTATTTCGCAGTCGTTTCAAGAATGTTAAATCTGGATTAAATCGGGCAGACCACAGCTGGGGGCAAGCACAAAATCCGGGCCGGGAAATCGCTCGCTCCAACCGGGCACGACCGCGCATCGGCCGGCCAGTTTGAGATGGATGCCATTGCTCGCCATCGCGGCGGCTGCGTTCGCGGTTCAAATTCCCTTTTTCTTTACCGGCTTTCCCTCCGGCCATGATTTCGAATTCCACTTGTATACGTGGCTGGAAGTTTTCGGGCAGTGGAAACAGGGCATCGTCTACCCACGCTGGGCGGCGCTGGCGCAGTTCGGATACGGTGAGCCGCGTTTCGTTTTTTATCCTCCGGCATCCTGGACTCTCGGAGCCGCGCTCCGCGCCATCTTTCCATGGACCGTGGTGCCCGGCATCTATATTTTTCTGACTCTTGTGGCGGCAGGAGTATCCATGTTCCTGCTGTCGCGGCAATGGCTAGAGCGACGCGACGCCACCTTCGCCGCGGTGCTCTACGCCGTCAATCCTTATCACATGGTCATTGTCTATTGGCGAAGTGCCTTTGCCGAGCTGCTCGCTAGTTCTTTGCTCCCGTTATTGTTACTGCTCGTGTTGCGAATCGAATTGCGAAGCGAGGAGCCAATCGAAGGGAACGACCGGCGCGTGACCGTTTTTCTGGCGATCCTGTTGGCAGCGTCCTGGCTGATCAACGCGCCTGCGGCCGTCATGATCCACTATTCGCTGGCGTTGTTGATCGTCGTCTACGCCTGCATTCGCCGTTCGCCTCGCGTTTTGTTCGCCGGAATATTCGCCGTCGTGCTGGGCGCTGCATTAGCAGCCTTCTATTTGTTGCCCGCTATCTACGAGCAGAAGTGGGTCAACATTGCTGAAGCTGTCTCTCCGGGTGTGCGCCCAGCGGATAGCTTTCTCTTTGCCCATACCACCGACGCCGATCACGATGCCTTCGACCATCTCGTTTCGACCGTCGCAGTCGCCGAGATATTGCTGACCCTCGTGGCTGCATGGGCCGCACGGAACTTGCGCACGCGCCGTCGCGAACTGTGGTATCTGCTCGTAAGCTGGGCCGTGGTATGCGCCGTGCTGATGCTGTCGATCACCGGTCCGCTGTGGAGCATCCTTCCCAAGCTGCGGTTCGTGCAGTTTCCCTGGCGGCTGTTACTGTGCCTGGGAATTCCGTTCACGCTGCTTACCACGCTGGGTTTGCGAAGGTGGACAGCGCGTGTGGCAGTTTACGTGGCGATGCTCTGCGTGCTGGCTTTCGTATGGTTCCATTTTCAGGCGCCGTGGTGGGACCACCCGGCCGACCTGCGCGAAATGCAGGATTTCATGGCCTCTGGCGCAGGTTACGAGGGAGTTGACGAATACACGCCCATCGGAACCCAGCCTCCCCTCGACGTGGACAAAGATGCTCGCCGCGTAACCGTGGAAGGCGCGGCCCACGCTTCCATCCGGGTTAGCGATTGGGGCGCGCAGCGCAAAGTCTTCACCGCCGACATGTCGGCTCCTGACAATCTTGCGTTGCGTCTGTTTAACTATCCGGCGTGGCGTGTGGAAGTAAACGGCCGGCCGGTGCAGGCCGGCACGCGCGCGGGTACGGGGCAAATGCTGGTTCCCGTCGATGCCGGAGCGAACCGCGTTCAGATCATTTTTGTTCGCACTTGGGATCGAAAGCTCAGCCCGTGGATTTCGTTACTCGCGCTATTGCTGATCATCGTGTTACTTCGAGAACCGTCAGCGCCTGCATCCGACTGACGATAGTATTGCGGATGCGCTTTTACAATTGTTGTCGTCCGCTAGGAACTGTCATCCCGAGCGAAGCGAGGGATCCTGGTGTTTGACGACATCGATACCGGCGGTGCGCGGCAAACACCAAGGTCCCCTTCGACTCCGCTCAGGGCAGGCTCTCGCTTCGCTCGGGATGACAAGTCCACTTTATGAGAAGAATTCTGATTGCGACTTCGAACGCCGGCAAGCTGCGGGATTTCGCCGGAGCCGCAGCGCGTTTCGGAGTTGAAATTTTCGGCATTCTTGAATTCTCTTCCCTGCCCTCCGTCGTCGAGGACGGTCTGACCTTCGAGGCCAACGCGCGCAAAAAGGCGGAAGCCTACAGCCGGTATGTTCTGGGTGAGATCGTTGTCGCGGACGACTCCGGATTGGAGATCGACGCGCTGAACGCCGCTCCCGGCGTACACTCTGCCCGCTACGCTGCTCCCGATCTGCAGAATAAAGAGTCGCATGAAGCCGACACGAACACCGATGACGAAGCCAACAACGCGCGCGTTCTACGCGAACTGAAAGAAGTTCCGCCCGAGAAGCGTACCGGCAGATTTGTGTGCGTCCTCGCCGCCGCCCGCGACGGCGAGACCCTGGCAACATTTCGCGGGACCGCCGAAGGAGTGATTCTGGATGCCCCGCGCGGGACCAATGGCTTTGGCTACGATCCGCTATTTTATTTTCCAGCGATTGCAAAAACATTTGCCGAACTGAGCGCGGAGGAAAAATCGAGATACAGCCATCGTGGTGCGGCTTTTCAGGAGTTTCTGGATTGGTATCGAGGTTGACCTTCTAGTTAATTCTCGCCTCAGCTTTACGACAAAAGACGCAAAGCTGCTTGACTATGTAGTAGCACGGTGCTACCTTGACATTGTGATATGAAGGCGACTTATAGCCTCGTCCTGGTGAAGGGTTTGATCAAGGACGGGAGCTGGTTCCTGACTGAGTCGGCGCGAGACACAGCCGTTGCTTTGGGGTTTGACGAGGAGGACGTGCGGGATTGTATCGTCAACTTCCTTGAAGACACCCATTTTTACAAGACAATGGCGGCGAACACGAAGACGGGTCTTATGCAGGACGTTTATCACATTACGTATTGTGAGATACCCCTCTACGTGAAATTGCAAGTGAATGTGTCGGCAGTGGTCGTCTCCTTTAAAGATCAAGATTAGATGTGTATGGGTGAAGAATAATGAGTAAGGGAGAAGCGATGAATTGCCCGACATGTGGAGCATCGACAGTCGAGGTTAAGGCGGTTAAGGCAGCTAAGTACCGTGACGAAATTGTGAAGGTTGAGGCAGAGTCTTTTCGGTGTGACTCTTGCGAGGAAAATTTTGTCACGCCTCAGCAGATGAACAGGTATGTACGTGCGGTAAAGAACGAAGTCCGCAAAAAGAACGGTCTGCTCTCTCCGGAAAAAATAGTGGCGATTCGAGCAAAGCTCGGCATTACTCAAGCCCTTCTGGAAGAGGCTTTAGGAACCGGGCGTAAAGTGGTGGTCAAATGGGAAAGCGGCAAAATAATTCAGAGCCGTGGGCATGACAACATGCTGCGACTGTTGGAGAGAGACCCAGCTACCTTGAAATCTCTTCAGAAAATTCAGCAACTTCGCGTGGCTGAGCAAACCAAGTACGAGAATTCTTCAGCCGCATCGGGAACGAATTTGGGCGCAGTCTAGTTTCCTGTATTTTTCTTTCGACTGGGAACCAATAACTTCGTCCCTATCGCACTATTACGATTCGCTAACGGCACCGATGCTTCGAGTCGTGGCTATGTAACGCGTGGAGTACTCGGCTGACTCGGCGGTGTGCCTTATCGATCTCAATCCTTGCCTTGTGAGATGTGGGTGGGTCCGCCGAGACTAGCGACGAGCCTAATTCATGTTCAAGAGCGTAGAGCTCGTGCTCAGCGGTCCGATACGTCTGCATTAGCTTCTTGCGCTCCTCGCAACCAGCAAAACTTTCTTCCGTCATGTGTCTCGGGTGCACTTTCAGGATAAGCCCATTGTCAATTTGCTTTGGCGGCAGGGCCACTGGATGTGCTTTGCAGACCATCTCTTCCAAACTGCCCACGTGGTGTCTGCGGAAATCAAACTGACCCTCGCGGCAACTTCTTGACTTCGCTTCTCTCTCCGCCGGATAATAAAAAGTTATTTCTCCATCATCGAACCAACAAGCAGGATCCGGTACGCAGGGCGAATCAGAAATCATAAGGAGCGCTTCGTGGCGTCGGCAGCCAGTTCTACTGCTCCAGTTGTCTCGAAAGTGAAAGGCGCAACGCACGGCGTGGCGCCGTTACGCGCCGGCCATGGGATCTCATTCGTTCTGCGCCGTCTGCATTCGCTTTCGGGCATCGTGCCCGTGGGCGCGTTTTTGTTCGAACATATTCTGATTTCGAACTCCACGGCCATCACCGGCCCTGAGGCCTACGCCCGGCAGGTGAGCTTTCTGGCCAACCTTCCGCTGGTATTTTTTCTTGAGCTGTTTGGCATCTGGCTGCCGATTTTATTTCACGCGCTCTACGGCTTTTATATCTGGTACCGCGGCGATAGCAACGTTGGCGAATATCCCTGGACCGGCAATTGGATGTACACCGCGCAGCGCTGGACGGGCGGCATCGCCTTTATCTATATCGTGTGGCATACCTACACCATGCGTTTTTCGGGCATCGATCTGCACGCCTATCCCAACGCTTCTTTCGGCAAGGTGCAGGCTGAAGTTTTTTACACGCCGTTTTTCTTGTTCTATCTTGTGGGCCTGATCGCAGCGTCGTGGCACTTCGCGTATGGCATTTGGCTGTTCTCGGCGAAGTGGGGCATCGTTTCAGGCGAGAAGGCGCAGAAGCGATTCCTGGCCGTGTGCCTGGGTCTCTTCTTTGTATTGACTGGCGCGGGATTGGCCAGCCTTACCTCGTTCCGCTCCCGCCCGCAGCAGTCGGTTGAGCCGGGTACGACGGTTACCAACAACCAGCAGTCCTCAGGAATCAGATAAGGAAACGATGGCAGCAGCACCGAGAATTATTGTGATTGGCGGCGGACTCGCCGGACTTTCCGCCGTGATCAAGATTGCGGAGATGGGCGCGAACGTCGACCTCTTCTCCATTGTCCCCGTAAAGCGGTCGCACTCGGTGTGCGCGCAGGGCGGCATCAACGCGGCGAAGAATTTGAAGGGCGAAGGCGATTCGACCTGGATTCACTTTGACGACACGGTCTACGGCGGAGATTTTCTCGCCAACCAGCCTCCGGTCAAGGATATGTGCGAGGCCGCGCCGGGCATCATCGATCTGCTCGATCGCATGGGCGTTCCCTTCAACCGCACCCCAGAAGGCCTGCTCGACTTTCGCCGATTTGGCGGAACTTTATATAACCGCACCGCGTTCGCCGGAGCTACGACCGGCCAGCAGTTGCTTTATGCGCTGGATGAACAAGTCCGCCGCTACGAATCCGAAGGCAAGGTAAAGAAGTACGAGCATTGGGAATTCCTGTCGGCCGTGCTCGATGGCAACCGCGTCTCGCGCGGCATTTGCGCCATCGACTTGCGCAGCATGGAGGTTCGCACCTTCCCCGCCGACGCCATCATCATCGCCACCGGCGGCATCGGGGCGATCTTTGGCAAGTCGACGAACTCGGTGGTCTGCACCGGATCGGCGCAATCCGCGCTTTATCAGCAAGGCTGTTACTACGCCAATGGCGAATTCATCCAGGTGCATCCCACGTCGATTCCGGGCAACGACAAGCTGCGCCTGATGTCGGAATCCGCGCGCGGCGAGGGTGGGCGCGTCTGGGTTCCAAAGACTCCCGGGGACAAGCGAGATCCGAAATCGATTCCGGCAAGCGAGCGCTGGTATTTTCTCGAGGAGTGGTATCCCAAGTACGGCAACTTGGTACCACGCGACGTGGCTACCCGCGCCATCTTCAAGGTTGTGTACGAGCTCAACCTCGGCATCGACGGCCAGCCGATGGTCTATCTTGACCTGACGCACATCGACCGCAAGATCCTCGACCGCAAGCTCGAAGGCATTCTCGAAATCTACGAAAAGTTTGTGGGCGACGATCCGCGCGACACGCCCATGAAGATTTTCCCCGGCATGCATTACACCATGGGCGGGATGTGGGTGGATTTCAAGCAGGCTACGAATATCCCAGGCATCTTCGCCGCGGGCGAGTGCGAGTATCAGTATCACGGCGCGAATCGCTTGGGAGCAAACTCGCTCGTATCGTGCATCTACGGCGGCGGCATCGCCGGACCGAACGCGGTAAAGTATGCGCGCGGCTTGCAGGCCCTGCCCGATGGCAACGGATGCTTCGAAGCGGAGCGCAAAAAGCAGGAAGAGACCAATTCCCTCATCATGAATAACGAGGGCACGGAAAATCCCTTCCGGTTGTGGCGCGAACTGGGCGAGTTGATGACGAAGGATTGCACGGTTATCCGCTACAACAAAAACCTGCAACAGACCGATGCAAAAATCGTGGAACTGCTCGAACGCCTGGGCAAAGTTAATCTGAGCGACCGCACGCAGTGGGCGAATACCAGCGTCGTCTTCACCCGCCAGCTTTACAACATGCTGCAACTGGCGCGCGTGATCGCGCAGGGCGCGCGTATGCGCGACGAATCGCGCGGCGCGCATTACAAACCCGACTTCCCCGAGCGCGACGACAAGAATTTTTTAAAGACCACGAAGGCTTATTTTGCGCCCGACGCGGATGAACCGAAGTTCGAGTTCGAGCCAGTAGATGTTTCGCTGATTCCGCCGCGGCCGAGGAAGTATGACGCGGTGAAATGAGTTTGCACATGGAGGGGCGGACGCCCTCGTCCGCTCAGCGGAGCGGCAGTACAGTGGGCGTGGTGAGTTTTGAGCTGCTGCTCCCCGGACGAGGGCGTCCGGGGCTCCACGAAGAATGAGAAGAGTCAGGGAAAATGGCTGACAAAACCGTCCTCATAAAAATCAAGCGCCAGAACACCCCCACTTCCCCGTCCTACTGGGAAGAGTTCGAACTCGTCTGGCATCCGGGCATGAACGTGATCTCCTCTTTAATGGAGATCGCCGCCAACCCCGTCACGCGCGAGGGCAAGCTGACCACGCCCATCACCTACGATTCGAACTGCCTCGAGGAAGTCTGCGGCTCGTGCGCCATGCTCATCAACGGACGCGCCCGCATGGCCTGCTCTGCGCTCATCGACAATCTTGAGCAGCCGGTTCGCCTCGAACCTTTTTCCAAGTTTCCAGTCGTGCGCGATCTGGCCACCGACCGTAGCGTGATTTTCGAAAACCTTAAAGCCGTCAAAGCCTGGGTTCCGATCGATGGCACCTACGACCTTGGCCCTGGCCCCCGCATGACCGCCGAGGAGCAGGAGCAGGCGTACCCGATTTCGCGCTGCATTTCCTGCACCTGCTGCATGGAGGCTTGTCCGCAGTTCAACGAAGACACCGGATTTGTCGGCGCGGCCACCATCGCGCAAGTTCGCTTGTTCAACACCCACCCTACCGGCAAATCGCTTGAGCGCGAACGCCTTTCGGCGCTGATGGGCGATGGCGGCATTCAGGAATGCGGCTACGCGCAGAATTGCGTCGAGGTCTGCCCCAAGGATATTCCTCTCACCAAGGCTATCTCCGAGGTCGGCGGCGCAGTCATGAAACAGGCCCTGGGCGACCTTTTCCAGCGCTGACTTCTGTCACTTATTTTTGTTATTGATATTTGTCACTTTAGCCACAACGCGTCAATCCTTTCCTTCATCGAACAGGCGCTAAATGGTTGCACCGGGAGCACATGAGTAGGCCCCAATCCCCGCGCTGGGATGGCGTTTCGCGTGCTTCTATCCATAGTGTATTGAGTTACTGAAGTAAATCAGGTAACCGGCGGTAATCAAGCTTAGGTGCTACGCTTCTGGCACGCCGGTAATAAACGGGCCTGCAATCGGTGGTTTAACCTCTTGACAGCATGGCTTACAATGTCCGGACAGTTGCAGAGAAAGTTCTGCAGCAGATTAAGAGATCGATTTTGCGATTGAATCTACAGCGCCGATTGATTCGTCTTTCCGTTCTGGCCTGCCTGTGCAGCCCACTCTTCGGAGCCACGGCCACCACCATGCATAAACCGGTTCGCCACGCGCGGCATCACCGACTGCATTGGACTCTATGGAATCCGATGTTCCGTCCGTCGCACGAATCGCTTCTGTTGCAGAATGCCGAAGTCGACCGGCTGGAATTGCCCCGCATTCAGGATGACGATGAACTCGAAGCGCTGAAAGCCAGCGGAGCTTTGCAGGAAATCATGGCCGGCGAGTCGTTGCGTTTCGATCCGCGCCTCGATCCTTCACGCCGCTTCTGCCGTCCCTGGACGCGGGACTTTGTTCAGGATATCGCACAGGCTTACTACAACCGTTTTCATCAGCAGATTCAGGTAAATTCCGCGGTGCGCACCATAAAGGTGCAGAAAAAACTTCGCCGGCACAATCGCAATGCGGCCCCGGCCGATGGCGACACTGCCTCTTCGCATCTCGCCGGCCTCACCGTGGACCTGCAGCGCCGCGGCATGACCCAGGAGCAGATCAAGTGGATGGAGCAATATCTCTTCTACATGAAGGCGCTGGGCCTGGTTGAGCCTGAAGAAGAGCGTCACCAGTGGGTTTTCCACATTATGGTTTCTGGCCGCTACGCGGAGTGGCGCATGACTCAGGACGTCGTTCCCATGCAACGCCCCGAGCCTGCAGAGGTCACGGCCGAGAACAGCGCCCAGTAGCCTTCACATCGCATATTGCGCTTCGCCGTTGCCGAACGACCAGTTCTCCCACGCAACTTCAACCAAATTGATCATCAGATCCTGCGGCCGAACTCCTGGATTTTCCGCCAGAAGTTCGGTCATTCTCTTGTAGAGCTTGCGCTTCTGCGCCAACTTGCGCCCGGTGGACAATGTGATCTGCACCATCACAAAGTCGTCCGTCCGCTGCACTCCAAGATAGGCGGGATCGTAGATGAGACCGCCAGTCGGATGCTCGGTGATCACCTGAAACCGGTCCTGCGCCGGAGCATCCATCGCCTCTATCAGCGCCCGGTGCACCCCGTCGCCCAGAGCTTTTCGATATTCTTCGCTCTTGCCTTCGCGTAAAGCAATTCGAACCAGTGGCATTCATGCCTCCTAAAATGTCGAAGCGGGATGATGCGCCTTCTGCGCTATGGATGAACCTCTGCCACAATGCGATTCACGCAACCTCATGGATTTCAGGTTAGGGGCTCATTTGAAAACCTTCAACGTGCGCCCTCCGGTGCCATCCCGAAGGCCCGCGTTTTCACCAGCGGGACGAGGGATCTCCCGTGCGCACGCAGCCGCCCGCGTCAAACCGACCAGCACCGATTTCGATGTCGTGATAAATCGCCGTGGCCCGGCGAATTATGCGAATCCATCATGATTTAATTGGGCATGATCGTACTCATGGCAGGCCTGCCCGGGACGGGCAAGACTACGCTGGCGCACGAGCTTGCTCTCCGCACCGGCGGCCGAGTGATCAGCAAAGATGACTTCCGCCATGCACTATTCGCAGCCGATGAAATCGAATACTCGTCCCAACAGGATGACTTCTGCCTGCAAGTGATGCTTGAGACTGCCGGCTATCTGCTGGAGAAGAATCGCTCGCGGATTATTTTTCTCGACGGACGTCCGTTCTCGCGCCGCTACCAGATCGACAACGTCCTCAACGCCGCGGCTTCCCTGCGTCAGAGCTGGCGCATCCTGGAGTGCATTTGCCCGGAAGAAGTCGCCCGCAAGCGTATCGAGAAGCAGTCTGCCTCGGGAGAACACGCTGCCACGAATCGCGATTATGAACTCTATCTGAACGTGAAGTCGCGCTTCGAAGCGATCACTTTCCCGAAAACGGTAATCGACACAGCGCAATCACTGGAAGCCTGCGTTCAGCAGGCTCTTTCGACTCTTCTGTGACCTCACTCAGGCAATGTGTAGTCGAAGTCGTATGAATGTTTCCCCTCGACAATGTGGATCGTCATCGTGCCTGTAAGACCGGTCAATTGGCCAGTGCCGGAATCTGGCACAACCGTGACGCTCAACTCTGGCGCGCCACGCGTCATGATGCCGCGGTGCAGAAGCGCGAAGCTGCCGTTGCGTTCACCCTTGGACGTGCGTAGCGTTCCGTTGACTCGCTCGATCGCAACATAGCCTGCCGACCCCTTCACATCAGTCATCGCGGTCAGCATCTGGCCCTTGCTGGTGGCTTCGAGATCACCATGGAATTGTTTGTCAATCGACATCCGGCCAACCGTCGGATCGCCGACTTTGTCGTCCTGTTGAGGCGCGAGCTTTACATCGAACGGTCCGCTGGCATGAGCCGGCATGGATGTTCCCTTCTGCATCGAGTTGGTCTGAGCTCCGGAGAAGTGCACCCCAAAGAAAATAGTGGCAGCGACCACGGTCACGATCAAGGCCGCTGCCAACTTTCCACTCACCGTGCGATAACTCTTCATTCCTGCATTGTCATTGCCAGCCCGTACTTTGGTCAATTGCGCTTGTCGACGGTTTCTCCTTTTTCCAGGTACGCATGCAGCCATCCCATGACGCGCTTCCAACCCTCGGCATGATTGGCCGCGGCGTCCGGAGTCGCAGCAAAACCTTCGTGAGTAATTTTAAGCAGCGTGCCGGTTCCTGCTCGCTGCGGGCCTTTTGGATGCAAACCATGCACGCTCTGCGCTTCCAACTCCCAGCGGACTACCGTCTTGATTGCACCGGTCCAACTCGCGCTCCACGTGTGCACGAGCAGCCGAGGAGGATCGACCTCCAGATATTCGCCTTCCACGCGAAACTGTTTCCCGTCCACGCCCATGCCATCGCTCGACCATTTCCCGCCGACGCGCACATCCCCCTTCCACTCCGTGATGTGGTACATATTGCTCGCTCCCCACCAGCGTGGCATTTGCTCGGGATCGGTAATGGCCTGGAAGACGCGAGCCGGTGGAGCGGCGATGAAAATCTCGCCCATGATGATGCCTTGATCTGGAGTAACTGCAACGGTTGCCATGAAGTCTCCTGTCTGAATCGTTATAAAAGTCACAGCCACAGCTAGAAGCAAAATCAAAATCGACAACGGCTGACAAAGCCGCCCCAGAGCTTGTCGAAGGCGGTATCCCCTCACACCTACGTCTCGACAAATTTGCGGAGCATTTCGAGCACGCCGACCCAGCCGCCACTGTAATCCTTGCGAGCCGCGTCTTCCTTCGCCAAACCACGATGCGTAACCTTCACGTGCGTACCTTTCCCCTCCGGAGTCAGTTCCCACGACACCACGGTTTGAAGGGACTTGTCCGCGTGCCAGCTCGCGATCCAGGTGTAGACGAGATAGCGCCCGGGCATGAATTCCAAGATTTCACCATGGCACTCGAACTCGCTTACGCCGTTCACCGTCACCCCACCTTTTTCGGTGTAGCGGTAGCGCCCACCGGGCCGCGCATCCATCTCCCACAACTTAACGGGGCAACTTGGGTTGGCGAACCAGCGGGACAACTCCTTCGAATCGGTGAGCGCCTTGAAGACACGTTCGGGAGGCGCGGCAATATGGATCTCGGCGATGACGGCATCGTTGCCGGATGTGATGACGGATTTTTCAATAGTGTCGGTCATAAGTAGTACATGCTGTTCCATTCTGCCGTCGAGGTCGGTAAAGTCCCATGTCTCGCAAATTCAGCGAGACATGGGGCACCCGATTGGCTTTCCGCCGCAGACTATTTTTGCGCGACTTCGCTGCGATGCAACTCGAAGAACTCCTTCGTTTCCTTGCCATGGTCGGCGAAGGTCCAATCTTCCGTGTGATGATTCGCATCGACGATGGTGAACACGACGCGCTGCATGTGGCCCGCGTCGGGCATCGCAAGATTCGTAGCGTCGACGTAGTCGAAAGTGATGGCTTTGCCGTCGGGCGAAATGCTGGCGGTCATGCGAGGCTGGTTGCCGGCACCGCAGTAGTGCGTCAGCATGAGGCGGTTCGGGCCATCGAGATGGAACATCGAAATCATATCCTCGGGTCCGTGCCCGTGAATCTCGCTCATCAGAGCTGAGCCTCCTGAAGTTTCACGGAACGACACCCGGACCGCCATACCCTGGTTGGCTTTTCCTTCCCACGAGCCGCTAAGCGACTTGAGTTGATCGAAGGATTTCTGCTGCGCGGTTTGCGCGAGCATTGCGGTTGCGGTCATGAGAAACACGAACGATAGAGCGATACGAACGATGCGAACGGGTTTCATAACGATAGGTCTCCTTTGGAAGTCTTGGTTGATTTTGCAGCTCGGGCTTGCATGGTTTCTTTGGCGTATTCGGATTCGACAAATGACTTGAGGCTGGCCAGATTCGCGCTCCAGAAGGTGCGGTACTGGTCAAGCCAGGAATCGACCGCGCGTAGCGGTTCGGGGCTCAGATGGTAAACGCGGTTGCGCCCCTCACGATGCTCTCGCACCAAGTGGGCGCGGCGCAGCAGGCGCAGGTGTTTCGAAATCGCCGGACGCGAAATCGGAAACGCTCCGGCAATTTCTCCTGCAGGCTGGCTGCCTCGCCGCAGCAAATCAAGAACGGCGCGGCGCGTGGGGTCGGCAAGAGCCTGAAACGTTGCCTCGGAGGAATATGTAACCGAACGGTGACGCATAATGCGTAACCATACAGTTACGGAATAAATGTGTCAAGGGGTTTTTTCCCGTGGAAAACCGTCTTACATTAATTTACAATGTAAGTCATGATGAGACAGATCACAACGGTAAGCACCAAGGGACAATTTGTGATTCCCTCTGAGATGCGCGCATCCTTGGGGATCAAGCCTGGAACACGAATTTGCGTGACCCAGGAAGGGTCGAGGATTGTGCTGGAACCGGTGTCGGAAGAACTGGTGGAGCGGACACGGGGAATGCTTGCCGGCGGGCCCTCGCTTTCGAAGGCTCTGCTACGCGAGCGGCGTCGCGAGAAAGACCGATGGTAAGGTACGTGCTGGATTCGAGCGCTATCCTGCGCTATCTAGACGGCGAAGCCGGGTCGGACCGGGTGGCTGAGATCATCAGGGATCATATGACTGGAAGATGTGAAGCCGTGATCTGCGCTCTGCACTGGGGCGAGATCGCCGGTCACACTTGCAAGCGGCGTGGCAGGGGAGCCATGGATCTGGCTCTTTCGCGACTGGCGGCATTCGGAATTCAAGTGGTTTCAGTGGATGCGCACCGCGCTGTTCGAGCGGCCTTGATTAAGTTCAAAACGGCAGTTCCCTATGTGGATGCGTTTGGAGTGGAGCTGACAGCAGATTCCCGCGAGAGCGTTTTTGTGACTGCGGACTTTGATTTCAAGGCTGCCAAGCGCGACGTGACGATTGAGTTTCTGCCGGCGAAGTAAATGGTTGCTGTACAATGGGTGTCATGATTACGTTCATGGAACGACGCGCTTTCGATCTAGAGGACGATGCCAGGTTTGAGTTGGAGGTTAAGCTTCCGGCCGCTCCTGACCAATCCGTAGCTGCGGCCATCGGTACGAGGTATCGGATGTTGCTCGCAAACGCGGCCCACCTCCGCGGGCAGATTGCCGACCTGAGGGCCCTGGGCATCTCGTAGCTTCTTGCGCTGGCGATGAATCCGCCCTCTTGCGCGCTAGTGTCTTTTCCTGCTCAGAATCAAATCAAGAAACGCCTGATGCATTCGGGTATCTCCGGAGAGTTCGGGGTGGAAGGTAGCCGCCATAGCCGTTCCCTGCCGCACTGCCACTGGGTCCGTTCCTTCGGTAGCGATCACTTCGACGCCGGGCCCTACGCTCTCGATCTTGGGCGCACGGATGAAGACCATTTCAAGCGGAGACGCGGTTTTATCGTCGAGAGAGTTTTGCAGCAGCTGCCCTTCGCGGATTGAGCTGTCGACCTGCCGTCCGTAGGCGTTGCGGCGAATACGGATGTCAATTGCGCCTAGGCCAGCCTGTGTCGGATTTTCCACCTCACTCGCCAACAGAATCGCACCGGCGCAAGTACCGAACGTAGGCTTCAGCCGCACGAACTGCTTCAGTTTCTCAAAGCCTTCTTCTCCTAACAACTTTAAGAACGTGCCGGATTCGCCGCCGGGGATGACCAGTCCGTCAATCTCATCGAGTTGCTCGGGCTTCTTGATGAGCACCACGTTGGCCCCCAGCTCTTCAAGCCGGCGCCGGTGCGCGTCGAAATCTCCCTGCAAAGCTAGGACTCCGATGGTCATGGCTTTCTCAAATTGATTTTATCGGATGCACAGAGAAAACTAGCAAAGCAAAGTCCCATCCGTGGCACGCATCTTGGAGATTGGCGCGGCCTGCCTGCGACAGGACGGCGAGTCGAGTTCGCGTTGTGCGGCGTATACACCTTCGACGCGCAAGACCGCCTGGCTGGAGAAAAAATCTACTACGACCGCGGTACCGTACTGCGGCAACTCGGCGTCTTTCATGAGCCGCAAAGCGCACTAGGGCGAATTTGCACCTTGGCGACTCATCCCATTACCATTGCTCGCGCTCTCGCGAGAAAACTACTAGAAAGGTGATTCAAACCGGCCGAGCGTGCCTGGCAAGGGATCCGCCGAAACCACGTTAACTGGGGCTGCTTCAACCTGCCCTACTTCACGCCTTTCTCCGGGTTCCACGACCCTTGCAACTTGCGCGCATAAACGATCTGCCCGACGTGGTAAGCATTGTGCGTACAGATATTCCCAATCGTTGGTGCCCACACCGCCAGCTTTTGCTCGTCGGCGGTCTCGACCAGCTTCTCCAACTCCGTCATCACCTGGTCGAGTTGCTTGACCGTGTCACTCCATTGCTTGCTGTCAAATTTCACGAAAGTCTCTTCATTGTCGCCCCCAAATTTCTCTTGCGTCTCTCCCTTCAACTTAGCCAGGCTCCGGCGATTCCAAAACAGCAGATGATAAGTCGACTGCCCCGCAGAGTGACCTCCCGCCGGCGGCTGCCAGCTGGCTTGCTCGGCGGTGAGTCCATCCACTGCGACGCTGATCGGCACAAACCAGTCAGCCTGATCATGCGTAGTGTGCAACTCGTGCAGAAGTAAGCTCCGCAGCGTCGCAGGCTGCTGCTGATTTTGCCCGTAACCCGGAAGCGAAAGGACCAGAACCAGAACCGAACCCAGGGCCGCTATTGCATGCTTCATTTGAAGGCGCTCCTTGATCTTTAAAAGCTGATCCTAATCTCTGATCTTAATCTCAGTGTAGGACTTCCAGGGTAGACGCACTCAAAATGTCTTTGTTAGCAACAACAACTCCTCACTTCCTCGGACACACCACGCACCTCTGAGCCATCTCCTTGCACCGGCACGATTCGAAGGTTTGATGACTTGAAGAATGATGCTTTGAAGGCCGCGGCTTCAGCCGCGCCGTAAAGACACCCCTCCCAAACCGTTGTCATTCCGAGTCGGGCGGAAGCCCGGCGAGGAATTTGCTTCTCCTATCCAGGTAACCCGTAGCTCACCCTGAGCTTGTCGAAGGATCTCGCTTCTTTTGCGAGACATGGGATTCGGTGCCTGAGACCTGGCCCACCGGCCACTTCTGCCTCGCAGCTCGCTCTCCCGTTTCAGCGCTGAGGAGAGGCCGACGGAGGGTTGGCCGTAGACGCCTGTGCCCCATGGTCGTTGCCATCCGTCTTCAGCAGCGGCTCATCGACCGGCACTTCATTCTTCACCAGGTCCGTCTTCACTTCCACTTTCTGGTCGCCCTGCGGATTGATGTCCGTCTCAAATGTCTTATATCCGGGCAGCGCGATTTTGATCTTGTGGGCACCCGGCGCGATCACCAAACCTCGGCCCACGCCCTGGAACTCTGCCACGTGTCCTACAAACGATCCATCCAAAAAGACCGCGGCTCTCGACGGATTTACCGAAATCTTAACCGTGGATGTCACGTCGGGAAGGATCCCCATAGGAGCCTTCGCCATCGCTACCTGCACCACTTGCGTCTCTCCAGGCTGTACAACAAGCCGCTGGGTGAAGTCGCGATAGCCGTTCTGGCGCACCGTAATCAGGTGCTCCCCCGGCATAAGCAGGACCT
>Ga0307478_10000735_pt1 | contig 31955 bp, 26 predicted proteins | sample atmos_gasesECM4C_2_FD_203713 | JGI IMG/M metagenome (GOLD analysis project Ga0307478, IMG submission 203713) | Hardwood forest soil microbial communities from Morgan-Monroe State Forest, Indiana, United States - atmos_gasesECM4C_05 | ecosystem: Environmental > Terrestrial > Soil > Temperate...
CGCGGGTTGCAGATAGGGTGCGGGAGTCACGGCCGGAGCTATCGCCGGTTGCGCACCAGGTTCGAACACTTTTGTTTTGATCCGCCCCTCGGCAAAGCTGAAGCGGGAGTAAGCGAGAGCAAAAGCCGCGCAACCGATTCCAAGCCAAATCAAACGGTTCCAAAGCAGTAGGCCACTGAAGCTGAGAGGAAGAATGTTCTTGTCGGCCACCGTCCAGTACTTGGTGACCACGAGAAATGCATTGACGGCAAAAGGGTCGAACAGAGATCGAAGAAGATCCCACTGCGGGCCCTGCAGCAGTGATAGGGCCACGGCGCGGCCTGCCAGCAGGAGAATCGCGGCAACAAAGGGCGCGATGTCCCTGCGCCACACCACCGCCGCGGCAAATAAAATAGCGGCTGTAAAAAACGTGTCGGGCAGGGCGAACAGCAGGATGCCTTTCAAATGCGCAGTCCAAATCACCGCCTCCCAGCGTTCCCGGTCCGCCCACGGCATGTATTTGGCCAGCAGAATGCCAAGAGAAACTCCCAGCATGGGCATCGCCGAGACCAGTGTGGCCCCAAGAAAACGCCCCAGCAGGAAGTCGCGACGCCGTACGGGCGTCGCGAACATCACCTGATGGGTGTTGTAACTAAAGTCGCGGAGAGCCGCAAAATTGACAAATACGGCCGTCATCAGCAAGGCGAACACGCCCATGCCCGCGTAAAAGGATGCAATCGTGAATGGCGCATTCCGGTACATATTGGAGAGGTCGAGTTCCGCCATGACCTCATCGGAGCCGATCGAGGCAAAAATCAGCAGACCAACGACGAACAGGAAAATCCATAGCATCCAGGAGCGGAACCAGAAACGAATTTCAAACCACGCGATACGCCAGAGCATAATCGTCTTCTAATTCCACGAACGAATTTTGGTGAAGAAAGCGTCTTCCAGATTGGGCGCACTGGGAGCAAATCCTTCGCGGAGCGGCGAAGCGCTATAAACGTGGAGCAAGGGGCGCCCGCCGACAAGTTTGCTGGAGACCACTTGGTAACGCTCCTCGTAACTGGCCAGTTCGGCTTTGGCAATGGAAATTTGCCAGATTCGGCCATTCAATTGAGCGATGGCATCCTGCGGATGCCCCTGATAAAGGACCCGACCCTTGTTAATAATTGCCGTGCTGGTGCACAAGTCCGTCACGTCTTCCACGATGTGCGTGGAAAGAATCACAATCACCTGCTCGCCAATCTCAGCCAACAGGTTGTAGAAACGGTTCCGTTCTCCGGGATCCAGGCCGGCAGTCGGCTCATCCACAATCAGCAGTTGCGGATTGCCAATCAGCGCCTGGGCAATGCCGAAGCGCTGGCGCATGCCTCCGGAAAAACCGCTGAGCGCCTTCTTCCGGTCGTCGTAAAGGTTGACCCGCTTTAGCATCCACGCGACCAGGTCCCTGCGCTCCTTGGCTTTGGTGACGCCTTTGAGCAGGCCGATGTAGCTGAGCATGTCCTGCGCGGACGTGTGCGGATACACGCCAAACTCCTGGGGCAGGTAGCCCAGCCGTTTCCGCACTGCGTCCTTTTGCTTCAATACATCGATGTCGCCCAGCGTGGCACTGCCGCTATCCGGCTCCTGCAGAGTTGCCAGCGTGCGCATGAGACTGGATTTGCCGGCGCCATTCGGGCCGAGCAGTCCGTACATGCCGGCGGGAATGGTCAGGGAGACGTTGTCAAGCGCCTTGACGCCATTCTTGTAGGTTTTCGATAGGTTCTTAATCCGAAGTTCTATGCTCATGACCTCACTCTTAACTGTTTCGAACCAGACGCTTACGAACCAACTCTTAAGGAGTTGGAGGTAAACGCACGATTCCTCCAATAGAAAGACGTTCCCGCTAGAATGTGCTGTGCGAACTCGGGAGGTGCGATCAAAACAACTTCTGAACGATGGTTGCATCAGCGCATGATTGCGTCAATGTCATAATATTCATTATTAAATTGCGTTTTCTGCAATATTAGTTGATCCTTGATTTCGGTGAGGCCTAATCTTTGTTTGCGGAACTCCAAGCTCTTGTTGCCTTGGCTGAGACCGGCTCGATGGAACGAGCTGCCAACGATCTCTACCTTACGCCTTCGGCATTGACTCGAAGAATTCAGCGCTTGGAGCTCGAACTCGGTGTCGTTCTCCTCGACCGGCATTTCAAACCTCCAAAGCTGACGCGACCAGGATTCGAGGTGCTGGAGAAGAGCCGCGCGATTCTCACGTCTTTGAGCGATTTGAAGACTTCCACGTCTGGGATCGCAATCCCGGTTGGGCCCTTTCGTCTGGGTCTCTCACATGCTCTGGCGCAGCCAGAAATATCTAATGTCATTGTCGAACTGGGCAAGCGATTTCCCCTCCTTCAACCCAGCATTGGCAATGATATAAGTTGCCAGTTATTGACACGTCTGCGCCTTGGTGAGTTGGACGGGGCGCTCGTCGTCTTGCCCACGGAAAAGGTCCTGCCCCACGATCTGGAGGGAGTAACGCTCGCGCATGACACGATGCGAGTTGTTCAAGCACGAACCTCGGCCAAACCAAGGTCTTCGAAATGCTCAGAGTTTTATCGGCGGAATTGGGTTCTGAATCCAGCCGGATGTTTGGTGCGCGCAGAGATAGAGCGTCGGGTTGAACGGCTGGGCGCTCCACTTATCGTTGCCGCCGAGCTGCACAATCCTGAGTTACAACTTTCGCTCATTGCTGGAAATGTAGGTGTGGGAATGTTACGAGCCAGTTTTCTGCGGACTCACTCTCTGCGCACTCGACTCAGCATTATTGAGCATCCGAATTTCAATATTTCAATCAGGATCGCTTTCTTTCGCGCCAGGCATCTTGGCACACGAGAGCAGGTAGCCTTCGGACTCCAGCAGATACTCGTGAAACACTTTAAAGGGGCCAGTGAGGCCCCCCTCCGATCGCTGGCGCGAATGCGCTCACAATAATGAGCAGAAACTGATGACCGTATCACGGGATGAGTTCTTGCGTCGTTTCCCCTGCATCTGATCCCCAAGGGCTTCCTTTCAGCCAACCTTGGAGCGGCAGAAACCCGTCATGCCTCTTGCACGCACCGCGCCAGTTTGTTCCGCAGACAAACGATCACAGTTTCTCAGCTAGCAGTAGGACTACGGCGCGCCAGCGGAAATATTCAGTGGCTGAATAGTCTGGTTCAGCAAGTCGGTTTGGCTAGTATTGCGCTGTAGATGGGGGTATTTCTCGCCCTCGTGATAATCGAGACGATATTCCGAGTACTGCTCGTTGTTTTCTACCAGAAGCTCAAGTGGGTCCGCAGTATGCTTTCCGGCTCGCAGAGCGGCATGCAGGACATCCGCAGAGAAGCGACGCCCATTCACCGCCACTACCCGCATGCCCGGACTAATTCCGGCTCGCGCTGCCACCATGTCTTCTATCGCGTCAAGTATTATTCCGTCTTCTTTTACTTCCAGGCCGATAGAACAGACTGCGTTTATGGACTTGCTCAACTTCTCTCGGGCCCGCACCATTTGGGAGGGGACATTGCTGTAGACCAGAAGCCACCCGCTGGCTTCCACTCCTTCGAGCGGCGCACGCGGCGCATGCGAGCCAAGCCGCTTCAAAAAGAAAGCTTGCCAATCGTAGGGCTCAACCCTGTTCAGTGCGCTTACCAGTTCATCGAAGTCATATGGCTTAACTTCGGGAGGGCCTTCCTGTCCGCCAAAAAAGAGTCGGCAAAAATCATCCAGAGAGCGCTGGCCCTCGCTCTTCTGACGGATAATCATATCGGCCCACAACCAGATGAGTTCACCCTCATCATAAATGTCTTCCCATCCGCGCCGCCGCGAAGTCCAGGACCGTGAAGCCAAGAAAAGCACCTGGGCTGCATCGGCTGAATCTTGCAGATCACGCCAGTTACGGCCGGGGACATGGTCCAACCTGGCTGAGATAACAGCCAGGTTGTCCCTGTACTGCTCGGGACCCCAAAGATCACTGCGAGCGGTAAGTATATCGCCCAAATAAGACGTTAGACCTTCATATACCCAAACCAAATCGGTTCTCACGGGCTGCTCGTAGTCGGCTGTTACTTCGCCAGCAGGCCGCCTGTACTTTCCGTTCCAAGAGTGTGCGAACTCATGCGGCAGTAGCCCGGCATCCAGCATCAGCCGCTCAGGATCTGTGAGTTCATCCTCGGGCAAACGGCTCTCGTCTGATTCATGATGCTCAAGGCCACCATGAGGGACGAGATCACTAACGGTAAGAAGAAAATGGTAGCTGCGGTAGTGATGGCTACCGAAGAGGGCACTGCTTTGCCTGACTAGGTTCCCATAATGTGCGATAAGTCCCAACGTCATATCCAGCCCAGCCGCACTGTCGGCGGCGATATCCATTTCGTGAGGCGGCAAATAACCGGGCAATAAGGGAACAACTTTGAAATTGACACCCATGATGACTGGCGAGTCTACGATTGTAGAGAGCGTAGCGGGAGCAAATCTGATTTGGCCATCGGACTGCGACAACATCGGCAGAGCGGTGCCGAATTGCCACCCGGCGGGTAGACGAAGGCTTGCGTCCACCTCCAATTCACTGGCGTTCCAGCCCTTCGGATAAAGAAGTACCTCATTCCAATCGAGAGTTGACAATTGCGCCGTAGTGGGCGACCCGGAGTAGTACGATTCGAAAGCTGTGGGGGCGAGATAGTCAAGCAATACCTCGATGGAGTCAATGCCCGGAGGTACATGGACGCGGAAACTGTACATGTCGAGTAGGTCGCGTTTCCAAGCAAGAGTGATTCCCTGAGCACTAAGCCTCAAACCCGCCAGGTTGTTGATCGGTCCACTCGGCATATGTTCGCCCGGAATCCATTTTGGGTAATAGAGCGTTAGCTCGCCCGGAGTCACTGGAATGGTCAGGCGAGCATGGAATATCTTTCGCGATGCTCCAGTTGCATCCACCGCCAGGGTGATCCGTGAAGCCGATCTCCTCGCTTGTTCTGCACCGGAGGGCTCGCTCAAAGTGTGTGGTATGGGGTTAGTCGAAATAATCGTTTGGGCAATACATGCGGAATAAGGGCTCACTAGCAACAGAGCTATCAGGTACAAGCGCCCTTCAGCAAACTGAAGAAGTCGGCACCTCACAAATTTTCCTTTCAGGCTGACACCCCGATTGCGAACAATCGGCGCTACATTGCAGAGAAGTGCGATCATAGACGACCAAAGAGTAGTCCTGGACGCGGGTAATTGCCTTCAAAGGGATTAGCGAAGTTTCGAACAATAAACCTATTGTCTACGAAGTATGCCTTGAGTCAGTGTTTCTGGAAACCGATTTCCGCCTAATCAAAAGGTTCTTGCGGTATTGGGAGGGGCTGATCCCCATCACCTGGCGAAAGACTGTGCTGAAGTGTGCATGGCTTGCAAAGCCGGAATTGATAGCAATGTCAGTAAGGCCTTCGTCACTGTGAAGTGCAATTTGTTCCGCGGCTACTTCAATCCTTCGTTGTCTTATGAAATTCCCGACTGTCTGACCGTAATGACGTCGGAATTCGCGGCAGAGGTGGACCGGGTGGACATGTGCCGTGAGTGCCAGCGATCGCAGTTGATGCTCTTCCGTGGGTTGGTCGTAAACATATTCGCGCACGCGGCGCAACCAAGGCGGAGGATGGTGGGTGACGGGTTGCTCGGTGCTTCGAATCAACTGGGCCGACAGCTCCAGCGCCAAACCTTCAATCATGAGTTCTGCGGCGGGGTCCTGGATGTGCCACTGACGATAGATGCTGGCTACGAGCCGATCCGTTTGAACCGGTGGGGTCATGACGGGCCGTTCGCAAAAGCTACCATACTCTCCGATGTTTTCGAGCCAAGCTGGTGTGAACTGAATCAGGAAACAACTGGCACCGCGGTTCCCGATCAGGTCGGAATGAACAGCATTCGCCGGGCGGAAAAGCTGAAGCCCGCGGCTGAGAGAGAAGGAGCGACTTTGGAATGCTTCATAGTAATCGCCCTCCAAGACCTGAATTAGCGCCGCGGGTTCATGCCTATGGGGAGCCAAGGTAGTGCCAGGCGGATAGCGGACTGCCGTGAGAATCAAGTCACCGACCGGCTCCCGCCGCACCTGAACAGTATGCTGCGGGCGATTGTTCGGACTGCCAGAATCAGGCGGTCTATATAGAATCGACATCGGTGGAACACGATAGCATGTGAACTGGGGGTGAGCAACAGTCAGTTGCCATTGACCTGCTCCCCGCTTTCCGCACAAAGCTGAGTATGATTTCAGCGAAGGAAAGGGGAAGCGGGTATGTCGAAGACCAGGCACACAGAGGCGCAGATCATCGGAGTGTTGAAACAACTGGAGGCGGGACGTAAAGCGGAAGACGTGGCACGGGAGGCAGGCGTATCGAAACACACGATCTACGCATGGAAAGCAAAATACGGTGGGATGGATGTGAGCCAGGCACAGGAAGCCAAGCAACTACGGGATGAGAACACGAAGCTGCGGAAGCTGGTGGCGGATCTGAGTCTGGACAAGGAAGCACTGCAGTCGGTGATCCGAAAAAACGGTTGGAGCTCGTAGCGCTGAAGGCAGCTATCGAGCAGGTGCAGGGAGAGTATGCCTTCAGCGAGCGGCGAGCCTGTCGACTGATGACGATGGCGGTGACGACGTATCGTTACCGGTCGCTGCGAACGGATGAGCCGTTGCGGACGAAGCTGGTGGGGTTGGCGCGGGAGAAGCCGCGCTTCGGGTATCGGCGACTGCAGGTGCTATTGCAACGAAGCGGAGAGCACGTGAACCACAAGCGGTTGCATCGGGTGTATCGGGAGGCGGGATTGGCGATCCGGCGGAAGAAGCGAAAGCATTGCGTGCGGGAGGGAAAGCCGCTCGTGGTACGAACTTCGGCCAACCAGGAGTGGGCCTTGGATTTTGTGCACGACGCGGTAGAGTGTGGCCGAACCATCCGCGTGCTGAGCGTGGTGGATGCTTACACGCGAGAGTGTCTAGCGTTGGAAGTCGACACCAGTTTCGCCAGCCGGAGAGTGACGCGAGTGCTGGAAGCAATTGTGGCGGAACGCGGACAGCCCTTGGCGATCCGCTGCGACAATGGGCCGGAACTTACCAGTCGCCATTTTCTGGCGTGGTGCTTGGAACGAAAGATCGAGTTAGTGCACATTCAGCCGGGGAAGCCGATGCAGAATGGGCGAGTCGAAAGTTTTCACGGACGGCTGCGGGAAGAGTGTTTGAACCTGAGCTGGTTTCAGAATCTGTTCGACGCGCGGCGCACGATCGCGGCGTGGAGGACGGAGTACAACGAGGAACGACCGCACAGTAGTCTGGGATACAAAACACCGAAGGAATTTGCCGCAGCTCAGGCGGCGAACTTCTATAGAGCTGAACTGGGGCAAGAGGCCTCAAACGCCGGCCCCTTGCCCCAGACCCCCATCCCCGCTCAAACCGGAGATAGGGCAGTTGTAACTTGTCGTATTCTTACGTGAACGAAAGCTGGGGGCAGGTCAGTCCAGGCCAGCCTCCTGCCCGCTAATTCCTTAGAAGAATGCAAGGAGAGTGGAAGCCAATGCTCTGGAAACTACTTATAATCCAGGCCAACCAGTATGATTGAGCATTTCGCTGGGGAATGAAATATGCACTTCTCGCAGTTTTTTCACGCCTGCGCGCTGATCTCACTGCTGTTGGCCTTGAGCATACGGGCCTCTAGCGCGGAACAGCCGAAGGTGCGGGCAATCACTGCCTTCGTGCGTCTTGACCGCACAAAGTATATGGATCAGGTCGAGGAAGCTCTTGTGATGTTGCGGCAAGCAAAAGCAGCATTTGAGAGAGCCGGTTTCCAAGTACAATCCATTCGCATTACAACACAGCCGTTCCCCGAGTATATCCAGAACCTTTCCCATGCGGAGGCCCTTAAATTTTTTAGCGAATACGATCAGCTTTCCAAAAAAGAACACTTCAGCGCTTCGATTGGTCCCGCCATGAGTTCCACGAACGACGGCACGCAATATGCGGAGTTACTCAGCGCTATTCTGCTTACGACGGGCCTGGACAGCAGCATAATCGTTGCCGGAGAGGACGGGATTCACTGGGATGCTGTACGCGCAGCAGCCAAGCTCATCAAATATGTGGGTGCAAACACGCCGCGCGGCCAAGGCAATTTTCGCTTCGCCGCTACCGCTTTATTGCCACCGAATGCACCATTCTATCCGGGGTCTTACCATACTGGTGCGGGCCGCGAATTTACGATAGGGCTTGAGACCGCCGGTGTCGTTCGCGACGCTCTCGTCGCTTCGACATGGGACCCTACGAGCGCAGAAGAAAGGTTGAAGGCTTCGCTTGGTGGATACGCACGTGTTGTTGAAGAAATTGCTGGCAGAATCCAACAACAGACGGAGTGGCAATACATGGGTCTTGATCTTTCAACCGCTCCAAACAAACAGATATCCATTGGGGCGGCAATTGAACAATTCACCGGATCACCGTTTGGATCGAGTGGAACCATGACTGCTGCCGCGGTAATCACGAGGGTATTGCACGATATCCCTGTAAGACATGCCGGCTATTCCGGACTTATGCTTCCCATCCTTGAAGACAACGTCCTCGCACAGCGGTGGACTGAGGGCAGGGTAACGGTCGATGCTCTTCTAGCGTACTCTTCCGTGTGTGGCACGGGGCTGGATACGATTCCGCTCCCCGGCAATGTCTCGCAAGGACAGTTGGAACACATGATTGCTGACGTCGCGACTCTTGCCGTGAAATGGCATAAGCCTCTCTCTGCCAGATTGCTCCCTGTACCAGGGAAGAAGACCGGAGACCGCACCGAGTTTGACGGCCCTTCTCTCTTGAATGTAACGCTCCAGCGCTTGCCGTAGTGGAGATGCGCTAGAGATCGCTGGGACGCCAACGTTGTAAGTTAACCTCTAACTACGAAGAAATCGTTGTATTCTCATCTCGTCTTTTTGGCTGCCAAGGAGAACATGATGATAGGTCGCGATCGAGCTTCACGCGAAGCACTAGAGCATTTTCTTACGCGAGGCCTGCTTATCTTATCGATTCAAATGAACACAGCCCAGGGTCTGGAGCCTGCTTCTTTCAATGAGCAGCCACAACAGGAAGCCCAGACGGGAACTATTCAGGCCTGGGGAGATGCGGAACGGGAGCGCTGGGTAGCTGATTTTCGGCAACTCATAGACGAGATGTCAGTACATTACGCAAACCTAGAATGGGCCGTGAACGACCGTCACATGGACCTCGCCGCATTGCGATCGGAAACGGAAGACAGAATTCGCTCAGCTCGCAGCGAAGATGAGGAACGAAAGCTACTAAGCAAATTCCTGGACGCGTTTGGAGATGGTCATCTTGAGCTACGGTGGCCAAAAGGCCGGTCCGTGAACCCGCCTCCCGCACACCCGGATGGGGAAACTACTGGTATTTGCTCCCGTTTAGGGTATGTCCATCGAGGCAAACGTGGCGTTGACTTTTCCCTTTTAGCTGGTTATCAGCCAATTAGCGACGAGGACTCGACGGACTTCCCTGGCGGCATTTTGAAGCTACATAATGGTGTTTCGGTTGGAATAATTCGCATCGCGATCCTTTCCGAGCACGATTTCCCGGATGCCTGTGCTGAAGCCATAAGCCGCCTTCGGCTCGCGGATTCCGAACATTGCGACGACAAATGTGATGACAAGGTCGAGAGCGAGACAGCAAGTGTTTTGTTGGGAAAATTGCAAAGGCGCGCCGCGGCACTTCGCCGCTCAGGGGCGGAATATCTCCTTGTAGATATCACACAGAATGGCGGCGGGTCAGACTGGGTAGATCCGGTCGCGCGAACTCTTTCCCCTGTTCCGCTTCAGGATTCAAGAATGCTATTCATGAGGCACGAGCATTGGACACATCAGATTCAGGACAGCCTCGACGACATTGAAGCAGATTTGCGAAATGGTAAGTCCCAAAGAGGACTCCTGGAACAATCGGAAAAGGTCATGCAAAAGGCCCTGAGCCAATCGAAGGAGCGTTGTGATCAATCTCCGTTGTGGGCCGGCGGCGAACCATCCTGCTCTTTAATGGTTCCAGGCCTGCGATTCCCCGTTGAAGTTCTTCCTTATGCCAAGCCAGGTTCATTCCCCGAGCTTAAATCAAGAACGAGATTGTTTTATGCTTTGAGGTACTCGTATGAAGAAAGCGCGAACAAGCTGCCCCTTCTAGTACTGATCGATAAGGATACTTGGTCCGCGGCGGAGTATCTTCCAGCCATCCTTCAGGACAACAAGGCAGCGACAATCATCGGTGAACTGACCGGCGGTGCGGGTTGTGGATACACGAACGACGGGATTCCGACCGTTCTAAAGAACTCTGGCGGCACGGTCAAGATGCCCGATTGTATTCGGCTTCGAGCAGACAGCTCCAATGAAGTGGACGGAGTTACGCCCGATGTGCTTGTTGCTTGGGCAGCTAGAGACACGCCGATCCAGCGCGCTCACAAATTGGAGCTCGTGCTTAATGCAACAATATGGAAGCACAGGACCGGAACATCGCATCGCCTTGCGCAAGATACTAGGCCGTTGGGTCAAGGAATGGAGTGAGATAGAGTTCTTGCCTACGTAGGACGACGCCACCATAAATAGCATTGAGCCAGGCGTGCTTTCGGCTCTGGCGGTGTCCTAGATTATGAGAGACCGCATCAATAGGAGACTAGACGTAGCAAGTGACAAGCTTAGGGTCTAGAGTCCACAAAAAGTGGGAGACACCGGAAGTTAGGCTTCCATAGTCGATCCCGCCTTGTTCAATGAAGGCGGCACCCAAGCCCGGCATTGCATTTAGTGTTGTTCTCCCGTCGTTATGGCGCAAAAGAAAATGGGCGCAGACGGTCGGGGGGCAAACCCAACAGCTCGCGAGCCAAATCACAGTCTTCCGGCCGGGCAGTTATTCACCTCTATTCTCGCTTGCCCTAAACCTCTGGCTTGTCTTTGCATCTTGAGCCTTGAAAAGCGAAACAGCGTCGTAACAGGTAGTCCAAACCTGACGCTTAGAATAATAAAGCGCGTTATGCCCATGGAAGACAATTGTCTGGCTCGCAGCCTATAGTTCTGCACACTCAGATTGACCGTGTGCGGCTTTAATCTGCGCCACGAGATTGAGAGAGTCAGCGTGAGAATCCCAATGGTCGAGGCGCGCATGCCCCCCAAAGCTCTGTATTTTTCGGATGCACGTAACTATTTGTTTTGTCTGAGGGTCATAATCTTATTACTGTCAACTCAAGGCATCCTGTTGGCGCAGGACCCGACCGGCAGGATTATTGGCAGCGTAACTGACCCACAAGGGGCGGAAGTTCCAAACGTTCAGATAATCGTTACGAACATTAAGACCGGCATCAGCAAGAATGGACTAACGGATAATCAGGGCTTTTATCAGATAATGGACCTATCGATCGGCGTTTACCGGGTCACGATGGATCATGAAGGATTTCGTGAGTTCGTATTGGATAATCAGACTTTACAAATTAACCAGTCTCTCCGGCTGGATGGAAAGCTTGGGCTCACTACCAGAACCGAGGTCGTTAGCGTTAATGCGCGACCCAATGTCGTTGAAACGGTAGATCCGACCATCGGAGGCTCCGTTACTGGGCGCGTTCTGACCGATGCGCCCTTGAATGGCCGCAATGCCTTGGATCTTGCACTCTTGCAGCCTGGCGTGATGCCGCACAATCCGGATGACAGAAGCAGCGGTTCCTACAATATCGCTGGGGGCCGGTCGGACTCAGTGACCTTTCTCCTCGACGGAGGGCAAAACAACGAGATCCTGGGAAACGGTGTCGTGTTTAACCCAAATCCAGACAACATTGCGGAGTTTCGAATCCTCGAAAACAATTACACCGCTGAATATGGGCGGAATTCCGGAGGGGTTATTAGCGAAGTGACCAGGTCAGGCACCAACGAATGGCATGGGAGCGCTTTTGATTTTGTGCGCAACGGCAGCCTCAATGCCAACAGTTTTTTCAACAAGAACGATCCTAGTAATCTGCTTCCCCGCGATTCCCTGAGGAGAAATCAGGCGGGAGGTACATTTGGTGGCCCGATTTCCATTCCACGCGTTGTTAACGGGAAAGACCGCTTCTTCTTTTTTCTCGGCTATCAACAACAAATCCAAAGCAGCACGGTGTCCTCGACCGGTCAACCAGTGCCCACGCCCGCTCAACTTGGTGGAGATTTCTCGCAGTCTGGACAGCCTGGGAACGGCCAACCCGCAAGCTGTCCGAATGCAGACAGCAATGTGGCTGCGTTTCTGCTCGCCAATCCTTTTTTCCAGTCGGATCCGGTTGCGGCCGCTTGTGCGATCATCGACTCCTCAAAAATCAATCCGATCGCGAAGAACTACATTAGCGCCGGTCTAGTTCCAACTTCATTGACAGGATTATTGAATTCGCAGTCGGCAGCACAGAACAACAATAAAGAGGTAACCACGAGGTTCGATCTTAACTTGGCAAAGAAGGATCAGCTCTCCGTTACTCTAGGCGGTTTCCGTAACCCTACGCTCATCCCTTTCGATCCTACCGCTTCAGGAGCGCCTGGATACGGGAGTAGAGACAATGTCAACAATTACTTCGCGAACTTCGTTTATGGGCATATGTTTTCAACCAATACCTTGAATGAATTCCGCGCCACGCTAAACCGGAATAACATTCTTAATGCCACGCCGCAGCGGGTCTTGCCAGGTCCGTCAGCTCTGGGATTCACCAATGTCTCTCCCGACCAGACTACTGGGCCACCCATTCTGATCTTTGATAGTTCGGGCCTCACACTGGGCTTCAGCCCACAAGGACCAACAAACCTGGTTCAAAATTCGTTTGTCTATAGCGACACAGTGTCCTGGGTCGACGGTCACCATGCATTCAAAGCCGGTGGTGGTTTGTCCGCCTACCAGAGTAACATCGATTTCGATTTTTTTGTTGACGGAGCATTTGATTTCGTAGGGCAAGGAGGTATCGGTACAGGTAATGATTTCGCGGATTTTCTCACGGGCCAACCCATTGATTTCCAGCAAGGCCCGAGAGCAAGGACAAATGCGAGAACGAAGTTTGCCTTTGGGTTTGCCCAGGACGAGTGGCGTGAGAACAAGAATCTCACGCTGACATTGGGTATGCGATACGAATACAGCACACCCAAACTCGACACCCATGGGTACACCTTTAATGTCATACCGGGACAGCAATCTAGTGTTTTCCCGAACGCACCGAGGGGGCTGGTCTTCCCTGGGGACCGCGGTGCACCACGAGGCGTTAACTTTCCGGACAAGAACAACTGGGCGCCGCGTATCGGTTTTGCTTGGGACCCCGCAGGTGCCGCTAAGACCAGCATTCGGGGAGGGTTTGGAGTCTTCTACGATATTCTCAAGGCCGAAGACAATCTGCAGGACAATGGACAACCCCCATTTTTTTCCTCTGCCTTTCTGCTCTTTAATCCTTTGTCGGGAAACCCCTCAACGGATATTCCTAACGTGGCAGACCCTTTTGACAATTCCTCGCCTGCCGAACCAAACCCGTTTCCTTCAAAACCTGTCGATCACAACGTGAATTTCGCCAGTGCCGGTTTCCTCCCGTTCGGGGGCACGGGCATTTTTCTGGATGATCCACATCTTCGAACGCCCTATGTCTATCATTACAACCTCAGCATTCAGCGGGAGATTGCAGCAGCTACCGTGCTGGAAATCGGTTATCTTGGCAGTTCGTCGCATAAGCTGACCTCGACCGTAGATATCAATCCGATGGTGTTGGGAAGCACCAACCGAATACTCAACTTGGCCCAGGGGAACAGTACCTGCACTGCAGATACGGGAAACTGTACATATACCAATCTCGAGGAATTCAAGAATGTGTCGAACGCAAACTACAATGCGCTTGAAGTGAACTTGACGCGTCAGGTAATTGATGCCAAGTACTTGGGGCGAACGTATTTCAAGCTAGGATACACGTGGGCTCACTCGATCGACAATGCCTCTGGAGCCCGAAACAGAAACAGCTCCGTGCCAGCCTACGCCCCGGGACTGTTTCGATCTTCGTCGGACTTTGACATACGTCAGCGAATTGTCTTCAGCGGTGGTTGGGATCTGCCGTTCGATAGATTGTTTACGTCCGCCCCAAGGCGGTTAACGCAAGGTTGGAGTCTCTTCCCAATCATCTCATGGCGTACGGGCTTCCCTCTGGATGTATTTTCAGCCATAGACTCCTCGGGCGGGTTTACGAATCCAGGGACTTCGGGAGCGGGAGATCCGAATCTGGTCCACGCCAACCTGGTCGGGCCGATTAATACTTTTGACCCGCGCCAGGTTCAGTCTCTGACAGGGCAAGTTTCCGGTACTAACTCAGGCAACTTTTATTTCAATCCTGGCGCGTTCAGCACGGCTCAAGTGGGGGGGGGCACCTGCTTGACGCCTTCACCATCCTGTTTCCCGTCGAGCGCCGAAGTGGTGATGGACCCCCAATTGGCGACCTATGGGACATTGCCAAGGAATTTCTTTCGCGGTCCCGGCCAAACAAACATGGATTTGGCCTTTGCCAAGTCCATCGCGATCATGGAGCGGCTCAAAGTGGAAATCCGCGCGGACCTATTTAATGTGTTTAATCATTCGGAGTTCAACAATCCGAACGTAAACATCACGTCTCCGTTGTTTGGACAAGTAACTACGACGGCGCCTCCTAGAATTATTCAACTCGCAGCGCGCTTTACCTTCTAGAGCGCTCTCGACCGCGAGAATCGGGCAAGACACAGGGCTCGGGGATTCACAAGGTGCGGCCATTCCCTCGCTCTGGGATGTGCTTTTTGGGTGCTACTAACATTTCACGTGATCGTGAGAATTTCATCTGCCATGGTGCCCTGCTCTATCCTCCAGACGTATTTGCATCATGTTCACACCAGCAGAATACCGGCTTACAGGGCAGCTCCTGGCCTGGTTTCAGTTTCCGTCTGCCAACGACCAGTGGCGAGCTATGTTGAGCTGCTTACGCTCACACTGTGGCAATCGGAACAAGCGCTCAGTAAATTCCTCGAGGGGGATCTGGCGGCGGCCAAGGACAGGAATGAGCACGATGTCATTCAGATGGAACCCCATGTTTACGAGGTCCTGGAGACGCGGCAGGGTAACGGGTAGAGAACTGAGTCCAGTTCGCCGAGTTCGAAAATCAGATGCACACGTCCGGTGGGCGATACATGACAAATTTGGCCTAGGCCTCTGGCTGCGCCTCCACGTTCGACCTCAGGTGCAACGTAAGCGTACGATCGAGACCCGCCCCGCCCCGCCCCGCTCTGTGCCCCCGATGGGATTGTGAGCTCTATCGCGATTTTGCGCCAAAAAATCCGCTGGCTCACCATTAGTTTCGGAGTGGGCGACCGTGCAGGGCTGAGGCTTCGTCCACGCTCCGATCGTCAACGCGATAGACTGTCATTTCGATGGAGCAGCTTTACAAGCAGGATCTAGCACACATCCAGGCTGTCGCTTTCGGAGATCTTGCACAAGGCGCTTCGCCTGAAATTATCCGGTTGCTCAAGTGTGCTCCGACACAGATTCCGAGGGTTGTGGACGTAGGCTGCGGAGCCGGACCCTTAAGCGGAGCGCTCGTCGAGGCCGGCTTTGACGTCACTGGGATCGATAGTTCCGCCGAGCTTCTGGCGATTGCGCGGGCCGCCATTTCGAGAGCGCACTTCATCCATGGGTCAGTTTATGAGACCCAGATTCCCGCGTGCGAGGCCATTGTCGCGTTAGGAGAGCCACTGACGTACAACGCGGAAGGTGCGAACGCCGACTTTCTGGTCGAGGGTTTCTTTCGCGGGGCGGCAGATGTTCTGCCAGCGGGCGGGATGCTCATTTTCGATGTGATCGAACTTGGCAGTCCCTCGCTGGCAGGCCGTTTTTGGAGCTCAGGCAGGGATTGGGCCGTGTTGGCCGAGACCGAGGAGGATCTGGGTTCGCGCACGCTGGTCAGGAATATCGAAACATTCCGGCGAGTTGATCAGATGTACAGGCGCGGATGCGAAGTTCACACTGACGCGCACTTCGTCTTGATCACAAGCGGCGACTACGTTTCTTCCGCGAGAAATGACGCTAATCGTCACACCAGCCTCATCTACAATCCTCCGGGTACGACGCACCGCGATCATTTCAGGCAAGGAACGGGAAGCTTTTTCACAATAACTCTATCGGGCGCACAGCTGGCTCAAGCGGTTGGCGCGGCACTTCAGCCCGTGGCTGTGTACTTGAGGCAAGAACGTGCATGTGGACTAGGGCTAGCGTTGCTGATGGAGTGTGCGCGCTGGAATTCGAGCTCGCCACTCAAGGCAGAATCGATTTGTGTGGAACTGCTGGCGGAAGCCTCAGATGGGCCAAAATCAGTCTTACGATCGCCGCCGCAATGGCTGCGTACCGCCTGTGAACTGCTTCAGGACTGCCATCGCGAAACTCCCCGAATCCGCGAGGTGGCAAAGCGGTCGGCGTTCATCCCGCGCATCTTGCTCGTGCCTTCCGTACTTTTCTAGCATGTACTCCCGGAGACCTCCTTCGCGCGCGCCGACTGGAGCTTGCCGCGGCGGCGGTGATGGATTCAGATCGATCGCTCGCGGAGATCGCCCTCGATAACGGGTTTTCCGATCAGGCACAGTTTACGAAGGCTTTCCGCCGTCTGTACGGTATTCCCCCCGGCGCCTATCGCCATTTGGGCGCTAATCTTCGTCGCTCATGCCATGTTGCAATTTGACAAGACACGGACGACTACCGTGGGCAACACTTTGAGGGATGATGTAAATTCCTCCTCTGGACAGTGCGCCTTGACCGTCGCCCAAATAAAGCTCATCCTCTCCGCCCTGCTCGCCCTGCTTGCTTCCTCCGGAGTGCTTCTCGCCCAAGCCGCTGCCAAACCGGACCAGTTGTTGACTGACATCTGGGGCACCGAGCAATCGTTGGGGCCCCTGGTGCGTGGCACCCTGACGATCGATGGCCGCCAGGACAACTGGCGTGCCGGAATTACCGGTTTCAACGTGTCGGTGGAACACAATGGCGGTCGCATCACCTTCTCGTTGCCCGACAGCGCAGGAGAGTTTCGTGGCAGCCTCAATCCCGCGTCAAACACTATAAGCGGCGACTGGATTCAACCTGCGGGCGTCATTCATAACAACCGCTACGCCACTCCGGTCAGACTTATGGCGGTGAGCGCTTCCGTTTGGAGAGGAGAGGTCGTGCCCCTCGACGAACGCATTTCTTTCTATGTCTCTATTCAGCCGCGGCCGGGCGGCTCATTGACCGCCGTAGTCGTAAATCCCGAATACAACCTCTTTGGCCGCCGCTTCTACGACGTGGCCCTGAACGGTTCAACTGTTGCCTTCACGAATCCGAAGCGTGCCGGCGACCACTTCACCGGTACTTATGACAAGGCATCCGATCAGCTGTGGCTCCCTCTCCTCGATTCCTATCCACCGCTTCTGCTTTCGCGTCGCAACCGCGGTGACGCCCTCGGCTTCTACGCCCGCACTCCAGCAACTGCAGAATATGCATACGTGAAACCGGTTCCTGGAACTGATGGATGGCCAACCGCATCGCTCGCTGATGTGGGCATCGACGAGCGACCGATCGCCGCATTAGTGAAGACAATCCTAGCTGCCGATCCCACCGACAATGCATTGGCCATTGACAGTCTGCTGATTGCGCGCCATGGGAAGTTGGTCCTCGAGGAATATTTTCACGGCTTTGACCAAGAGCGGCCGCACGACATGCGCTCTGCCTCGAAGACCTTCGCGCCGGCCTTGGTCGGTATCGCGCGGGGCCGCGGAATCAAACTTGGCCCAGACACACCGGTGTATCCCATTTTCTCCGCGGACGGGCCCTTCGCCCATTGGGACGCGCGGAAGAGGCAGCTCACGTTAAAAGGGCTGATGACTATGACCTCGAGCTTTGCCTGCGACGACAACGACGATACCTCACCCGGCAACGAGGAGAACATGCAGAGTCAGACTGCACAGCCGAACTGGTACAAGTACACGTTGGACCTGCCCATGGTTGCTGAACCGGGCGGTAAACACGCGGTCTATTGCTCCGCGGATCTCAATTTGGTCGGCGGCGCCGTCAGCCAGGCCACTCACCTATGGCTGCCGCAATTCTTCGACCAATATCTGGCCCGTCCTCTTCAGTTCCACCCCTACCACATAAACCTGATGCCCAATGGAGAGGCATACATGGGCGGTGGCCTTTATCTTCGACCCCGGGACGAACTCAAGCTAGGCCAACTCTATCTTTCGGGAGGCCTATGGAATGGCCGCCGCATCGTAAGTAAGGACTGGGTGCAGCAATCCACCGCGGCGTATTCCATCTTCGACTCGCAGACTGATTACGACGCTCCTCATGAATACGGGTTAGGCTGGCACATTAACGAGTTGCGCTTGGGCGATCGTGTCTTTCGTACTTACAGCGCAGGCGGCAACGGGGGCCAGATCGTAATAGTCATACCTGACCTCGATATGGTTGTAGGCTTCAATGGCGAGAGCTACGGCGAATTTTCGAAGTGGTATCGCTGGGGGCTGCAGTTGATACCGCAATACATTATTCCGGCAGCAGGGACAGCAGGCTCATCGATGAGCGGTCAATTGATGCAACACGTCCAGAGAGACTTATCAGGTCAATAAATTTGCGAGTCCTACAGGAAAACGATGTGGTCGCGATCTGAAAACGAAGAAATTCATGGATCGCCCTCAGCGCACCCGCATTTGCTGTCTTAATGCGCACCCTGCCACCTGCAGGTAAGTCGTCAAAGCTGTACGAAGATGTCAGCGCGCTTTTCTTTCATCACAGGTACGCCAGGCGGTATCTGGTCATGGACCAACATGGGAACGGAAAATTCCCCGTCCGAGAACATTGTGACAATATGCGTCGGATGCGAGGTTCATCCCAGGATTATATGACGATCGAATTTATGTGACGTGACAGCATGAGAACGCGAATTAGGGGGCTTTTTTCTCCCCGAAAGGTCACATGACTTGTGACAGCCAAGACTTGACGTTGCACAGCGTGCCGTCGGGTGGGGTCGCTACTGCCAGGCAGACTCTTCGGTGAGGGATTTTGAGTGCTATGGCCTTGATTTCGTCAATTTGCTCTTGACACGATTGGTTCGAAACCTAGTTTTCGCGAGGGAGAAATCGCGGGAGATCGGACCGTAACAACGCCAGTATTCCCTGTGCGATCTTGGTGTTCGCACTGCCGGAGCCCGCATCGAGATTCGACAACAATATGATGGAGACTCCGTCATCCGGGTACTTCAAATAGAAAGTTCCCGTCCAGCCCGGATGAGCCACGATACGGTGCCCTGCTGCGCTCGAAACGAACCAACCGAGCCCATACGACATGCCCTCAATTGTTGCGGTCTTTCCATTCTTCAGCGCGGCTGGCGTCCACATTTGCTGCAATGTCTCAGGCTTTAACAAACTTCCCGATGAAAGTGCCGCGTCGAATCTCACCATGTCATCCACAGTGCTCCAGATCCCGTACCATGAAGGCAGTTCATGCTGCCACCCACGCCTCGCGTTCTTCAAATGGCCCTCCCGCAGGGTATAGGAGGAGACGCGCTTGGAGATAATTGCACTTTGGTCTAGGATGCTCGTGTCGTTCATGCTCACCGGCCCGAAGATGCGGGCTTGAAGAAAGTCTCTGTACTTCAGCCCGGTCACTTTCTCGATAACCATTCCCAGCAAGAAGTAGCCCGGATCACTATATTGGGCGCCCGTCCCAGGTGGAAACAACAAGGGCGATTTCACCAGATCATCAAACTGCTGCTTCGTTGAGATGTCCAACGGTTCCGAGCCATTGCACTGCACGAGGCCGTATTCTCTTAGTCCGGATGTGTGGCTCAACAGCTCCCCAATCGTAATTTCGTGCCACGCCTGCGGCGTGTCGGCCACATATTTTCCTATCGAATCCTCCAGCCCAATTCTGCCTTCCTGTACGAGCATCATGACAGCGACAGCCGTAATCGGCTTGGTCACCGACGCGAGTTCAAAAACGCTGTCCCGCTCGACAGAGGACCCTGTTTCTATGTTCGCCAAACCGTATGCGCCTTTTTTGATGGTCCGGTCGTTCTCGGTGACGGCGAAGGCCAGACCGGGGACGCTCCTCACCTCCATCTCATGCCTAATGTACTTGTCCACATCCCCGTTCGCTTGGGCTTGCATGGGTACGACACAGAAAAATTCGAAAAGCAGCAGTGGTGAAGCTAGTACCGCAGATGGGAACTTCATTTCGCCCTTTCCTTTTTGGATACGTCCTAACGTTGTGTACGTGAGGTCCAAGTCTAAAGTTCCGTCAGCTCTTGCTCTGCGAAAACCTCGCTTGTACATTTGCCTTCTGACAGTAGATCGCTTTCAATTTTGCAGGATCAACGGATATGATGTGCGCATGCGGGTTGTGCGACTTTTCTGGGCTGGCGTACAAATCGAGTCCCACGGGGCTACACTCGTCATCGACCTGTTAGAGCAGACGGCCCCGATCCGGCCGTTTATGGGCGATCCGCGCTTGCCGATTGTATTTGGTCCCGAAGTTCTCGACTTTGCACTTGTCACTCACCTTCATCCTGATCATTACGATCCCGATACTCTGCGGCGAAAACTCCGGACAGATGCGAAGGTGCTTTGTGATCCTGCCAACGCCGCGAAGATCGCACGCGATGGGTTCACTGTGATGGAGGTTGCTTTGTATGAGCCGATTTCAGTCGGGCCATTCATCGTGACGGCGCTGCCGGCCGTTGATGGCTTGGGTGACCCCCAGATATCGTTCCAGGTCGAGGCAGAAAATACCAAGGTCATGCACTTTGGCGACACACTTTGGCATGGCCATTGGTGGAAGATTCAGACCCGGTGCGGTCAGCCAAACGTCGCATTTCTTCCGATCAACGGCGCCATCACGCAGTTTCCGAATATGAAACCCAGTGGTATCCCGGCCGATCTGATGCCGGATCAAGCCGCATCCGCGGCTGCGATCCTCGGAGCAGCTTCACAACTCGAACTGGAACGGCCTCCAAGTCGGCGATCTTAGCAGCGCGTACCCTTTACAGCATCTGTTTTAGTAGACGGGCCTGTCGCGAACGACGCGCGCAACTGCCTTCGTAGTCCGAGTGAAATATGTTTCAAGGGTGCACTAAATCGGTAGTCGTCGCGTGGTGTCTGATCCAGTCCATCTCAACTGCAGCCTCTCGAGCTGGCGTTGACTCGATTAACTTCGGTGGAGGCAGATTATCTGAAATCCTGAAGCGCTCCCGAGAGTAGCTAAGGAAGGAGTGGATGCCGGCGGAGGCGTGGCATTCGCCGCACTGCCGAAGGATGATAGCCTGGCCTGCTTCCTCGGGATTATTTTCGTCCTCAAACTCATCGGGGCCACGGTAGATATTAAAGAAGCCGAATTCTTTCTCGTCTGCGGCCACCGCATGAAATCCTCCCGATCGGCCGGAAAACAGCACCTGCCGATCCACTCTGAGTTCGAAGACCCGCTGGGGTGGATCCCTTAATGCATTCTCGTCTGAGAAGGGACGAATCGAGCGATAGCCGCGGATCTGCACACTTTCTGTCAGATGGGTAGATACCAGCTTTCCCCTATTGTCCATGAGCACCGCCTGACGCACCAGCGCCATGCGTGTGCCAAGTGGAAGCTGCGGCGGCTCCGGTGACGGAACCATGATTCCCCCTGGAAACTCACGATCTTCTCCCCAATGAGTCGGAATCGTTCGCAACTTTTCCAGATATGCAAGCGTCTCCGTGCGTCCACCCGGCAAATCGAGGAATACCAGGAACACAGATCGACCATCGAAAAAGATCAAATGTTCGGAGGCCACTGACTGGGCATGCTGTTCACTTAAACAGACCCAGGATCCAGCAGGATCGAACAGGTCCGGCGGCAAAAACCCTCGGTCTGGGTCGCGAGAGTCATAAATGGCTGGAAAGGCCTTTGATCGCGCTGCTTCCTGGTAGTTATCGGGCAGGGCCCGAATCTCGTTGTCAGTTAATGCCAGACGGTCAATGATCTCGCGAAGCTTGGCTTGCAATTGCGCGCGGTTGGATTTCGGCTCGTTGTCAGAGTCCGCCAGCCAGTTGTAGATAGCAATCAGATCTCGCTGCATCCAGGCTCGTTTCAATGGATCGCGGATAAGAAGTTCGGCATGTTGCTGCAGAAACTGATCTAGCAATCTCATAGCCTCGTCATGCGACGGCCCCTCGATCAGGTATCTTGTCTCCACACGCACGTAGGGATCGAGTTCCTCGCCTCCGTATTGCCGACCGTTCTTCCCAGTCCGCATATAAAACAAACGAAACAGCCGGTTCCAGATGTGATTGGGGTCGTGATCGTAGATGCAGCAGGAGGTGGAGGTGGAAGCTACTTCCTGACGCCGCTGAGAAAGGACCTCATTTTTTAGGTGGACCTCCCCCAACTTTTCCTGCGTGCGGAGAAAACCGGCACATAGCAGGACGTACACGCCAAAGCTCAAACCTGCGCGCCTCATGGACCGGCCCCCTGAGTGCTAAACATAACTCAGGCCTCCTGCTGCAGCCAACACGTCCACGCTGGCGACCGCGCACAGGAACAGCCAAACGCTTATTGCTCTGGCGCTTCCATTTTGGTTCGCCAACTGCGCGGCCCGCACTTGAGCACGTGGCCGTGGTGGAGCAGTCGGTCGAGCATCGCGCTCACGGCGGCCGCGCCGCCCAGCAGTTTGCCCCAGTCTTCCACCGGGCGGTTGGAGGTCAGCATGGTGCTGGCCCGCTCGTAGCGGCGCATGATGATCTCCAGCAGCTCTTCTGGCGGCAGTGAGTGGCAGTTTCCGCATCCCCAGATCGTCGATGATGAGCAGAGGCACAGTCACCAGAAACTCCATGTGCTCTTTGCGTGTGCCATCGAGCGTAGCGTCGGCCCGAAGACGCCCTGTTTTTAGGCCCGCCCGGCACCGGCAAGAGCACTAATCCTCCGGGATGAGGTCCATGCTGAGACGACACACCCACTCAGCTACTACGTCGTCCCCGCGCTCCCAATAATAACAATCATTAATTTGAATCATGGTCGCCCAGTCACGCAGTTGAACCTCGCTTATTTCACGCCGTCGTCGCTTCGCAAGTAAGTTTTCGACGTGCTGTGGCGTGATCCGCACCGTTGGTTCCGGGCAAAAAGAATTGAGACCAAACCACGGCATTTTCTTATTGTCCCGAAAGCGCGACCCTAGCTTCTCGTGCACTTTTTGACGCAGTTCCTGTATTGAAAGCTCAAACAGCGCAAAACGTTCGAGTACGACAATGTCATCGGGATGAAGTTCGGATGAAGCCATTTTGCGGAGGATAGCAGAAAACAGGCTCAGGAAAGAGTGGTCACAATCTGTCACCAGTGCTGTCGAAAAACTATTTTTTGGTGGGTAGGTCTTCTCCCGTAACGATCCAGTCGATAGTTTTGCCTGAGTACTCCCTAAGTCTTAGCAATGTCTCCACGCTTGGAAAGCTCAGACCTTTCTCAAACTTGGAAACTGCAGCCTGTCCTACTCCAAGCATCCGGGCAAACTCGTGCTGAGTTAAATCGAACCCACGTATCTCTCTGATACGGCGTCCGATTGCCTTCAGATCGGGGCGCGGTTGTATTTTCTTGTTGATATATATTCCAATTGGTTGTATATTATTACCAGTGGTTGTACAGAAAGCGTGTTCGTAGTTATTTATACATCTTTACAGTCGTCATGCTGTTGACCAGAAAGGTGCCCATACATGCAGCCCTGCAGGACCAAAGTATCCATTCGCCGCAGCGGAACTGTCCAATTCAACCGAGCGGCGCTCCAGCAGTTCAGAGCCTCTGATCCAGTTTACGTCCATTTTTACCGCATTGCTGGTGGTGGTGGCACACGACCGCTTCTGGGCTGTGAACGGCATGCGCTTGGACTCGAAGGACAGGGTCCCTTCTCCCAGTACAGCGAGGACGACCCCCTTGAATTCCTACGCCAAACCCGACTTAAACCCCGCGCTGGACGCTTGTACCGCGCGTGGATCGAACCCCGCACACGAACCATTATGGTGAGGATCGGATAACACAATTATGAAAAAAGAAAAGGTCAACGGAAAGCAAGGAATATCACCAGCGGAAACATTGGTCATCACCTGTCCCCGGTGCCACGAAGCTACCGCCGATGTTGTGTGTGCCAAATGCGGAAGCCGTTTACCGCTTACTACGATACTCATCCAGCCTTATGTACAAGCCGCACTGGATCAAAAGTCGGCTGTTCTTCAGAACCGCGAAGAGGAACTCGCGCAACGACTGACCTCGTTGGATAGGCTTGAAGCAAGTCTACGCATTCGCGAGGTCGAGGTCGATCAAGTTGTTGAAGAAAAGCTGCGCAAAGAGCGCGATGCCATAGCGGAAGCTGCTGCTGAGCTTTATACGAACAAACTGCGCGTTGCCACGCAGGAGTTGCAGGAAATGCAAGTGAGGCTTACGGCGGCCGAGCAAGCCGAACTCGTAGTGCGCCGCGAGCGCCGTGCACTAGAGGAAGATAAACGTCGCCTTGAGTTGGACGTTGAGCGCCGTCTTGACGACGAGCGCGTCACAATTCGCGAGTCAGCGCAAAAGGAGGAACAGGAAGCCCACCGCCACAAGCTAAGTGAGAAAGACCTGCTCATCGCCGATCTGAGAAAGCAGATTGACGATCTACGTCGACGGGTCGATCAGGGTTCGGTTCAACTGCAAGGGGAAGCGCAGGAGCTTGAACTTGAACTGCTGCTTCGAACAGCTTTCCCTCACGACCGGATCGAGCCCGTTCCAATTGGACGCGCTGGCGGTGATGTAGTGCAGACCGTCATCGCCGCCAATGGCAGAGCGTGCGGCAAGATTTTGTGGGAATCCAAGCGTACTCGCACCTTCAGCGATTCGTGGTTGGAAAAAAACCAAGGCGACCAGCGCAAGGCTGCTGCTGACATCGGAGTAATCGTCACTGCAGCGTTGCCTCGGAACGTAATTGACTTTGATTTAGTCGAAGGCGTGTGGATCACGAGTTTTCGCTGTGCACGACCGCTCGCTGTAGCGTTACGACGTGCATTGATCGAAATCACTATTGCCAAGTTGAGTGTGGAACAGCGTGAAGGCGCAATGGAACACATGTATGCATTCATCACAGGGCTTCAATTCCGACAGAGAATCTGCGCAATAGCTAATGCGTGTATTGCAATGGATGAAGATGACGCAGCCGAGAAACGCGCTTTCACAAAGAACTGGGCGCGGAGAGCGAAACGCAGGGAATTGATGGTGAACGAACTCACGGGCTTGTGGGGAGACCTTCAGGGGATTGCCGGAAGTTGTCTGCCTGAGGTAGCCGCATTTTCTGTGCCGCTTCTGACTGATGAGGTTCGCATTGACGACCCGATCACAAACGAATCCGATCGTGCTGCCGAGTGAAAACATTTTCCTCGGCGAATGGGGAAGTTCTCATCTCACTCGTGTCGTCATGAGGGCATGTTCGGGAGGGATTTGCACTAAGTGCTTTATTTTCAATAACGCCGTCAAGTAGGCACACCTCGATTGAAGGATACATAGCAGCCGCGCGAAATGACTAGAAATTCTGGGCTTTTTGAAAAAAAAGTCGGCGTCAGATGTGCTTCAACAAGGTTGTTGTTGAACGCAAGCTCCCCCAGTTTGCTGATGCATAGAACCGTTCTCGGTTATGGTGGGGGCAGGAATGGGCAGGAAAAAGCGCGAAGCGGCGACAGCACAGCGCAACGCTTCGCCGGATGTTGGAAGACCAAAGCCTGATTCGCCGTCGCTGCTCAATTCCTCTACAGGCGACCAACCAACCCGCAGTCCTGAATCCCAGTTGGACGCGGCTGATATTGCCAGCCTCTTGCGGTTTTTCAAACTGCTGCACAAGTTGGAATCAGAGAAAAGGCAGCAATGAAGAACTGTTGCTCCAAGTGCAGTGGACCTGCGGAGTACACCTTGAACGTGCTCGTTTCCACTTACGGCATTAGTCCACGGCGGCAAAAGACTAGTCAAATTGTTCCATTTTGCTCTGCTTGCCTCCGCGCCTTGTTCGACACGCCTGTTCCCCAGACGGTGCGTGTGCTCCTCGCAGCCGTTAACAGGGCGTATACAGCGTTAACAGACGGCACAAAAACTGTGGATGTCACCGCATCGAAATTAGACAATGGCGCGGTGAAACAACCGCGAGAGGAGTAAGCGAAATGGCGAACAGATGCAAGAACACGATCACGGTCATCGGCATGAAGGAGGCACCAGAAAGTTTTGCGAAGGCACTTTCGAAGGTCATGTTCGGAATTGACCTCGATGACATGAACCCCAAGATGTGGGGCGAAGACGAAAGCGTAAACAGGAAGACGTGGTACTCGATTCTGACGGACGAATACCGGCGCGAAGGGGTCGCTGTTGCGAGATACGGCATCCTGTATCCCGAAGAGCCTTATCACAGGCATGGTGTAATAGCACCACGCTACTACGTCGAAACGAATTCGGACCCTCCATTCGACGAACTCAGAAATGCTTCACAAGTATTTCCTGAGCTAACCTTCCACGTTGCGTGGGGGGTCTTGCAGGACGGACCTGTTGGGCAATTTGTGATGAAGGACAACCAGATTCTGGAGAGGATTCAGAGGGAAGGAAGCTGGTATCTGTTCGACTGGTCCATTCTCTATCCTACGGTTAGCCTGCTGCGAGCCCACTTGCCGCACACGCTGGCACAATTGGGCACACTCAGAGTCGAGGATACCGTCGATGTTCTCACGGAGCTTCGCAGAATTCTCGAAGACCATCGTTTCATTAAGTCACCCTGTCATGCCCACAGAGATCCCCAGAAGCTAGAGCAGACACGAAACAAACTTGATGGGCTACTGGAGCAGGTGAAGGACGCCGCAAAGGAACTCACTTTCACTGGCGTATTCATCAATGACCCATCGTGCCAGACGTTTTACGACCGCAGAGCGCAGGTTGCCGAAGGACCCGTTGGAGATTATCAGCGGCGTGCGGATCAGGCACTGGCAGCGCAAGGGGCAGGGAAAGCAGAACAGAAATAGAGATTACTACGAAACAGAAATGGAGGAGCTATGTCACAAACAAAATCAATCTGTGCTCAATCAAACGGCGACGGTGGTACGAAAGCAGTGATCTTTGCTCGCACTGCGTCCGCTGAACAAGGGTACTCAATCACTGCTCAATTGAAGGTTTGCCGCGACTATGCAGCATCTCATGGCATTGAAGTCGTGCAAGAGATTACTGCTGTTGGAAAAATGGAGCGCAAGCAATTCGGTGCGATGCTCCAATTTGTAAGAGAGCACCCCGACTGCCGCGTGATCATTGTGGAGAAGACGGATCGCCTTTGCCGCGATATGCAAGATTTCGTCGCGGTGGACGATTTGGTGGAAGAACTTGAAGCCGATGTTCACCTGATCAAGGAAGCACGAATCATAAAAAAGCGGGCTCGATCAGAGGACAAGCTGATACTAGGAATCTTCGCGCTGTTCGCTCGGAATTACATGCTGAACATGCAGGAGGAAATCCAGAAGGGACAGTTGGTCAAGGCGGAAAAAGGTCAATATCCGGGACATGCTCCGTTCGGATACGTCAATGATCGTAAGTCCCGAACCATTGAAGTCGATCCAAAAGCGGGACCCGCCATCGCCCGCGTATTCGAACTTTGTGGAACAGGCGCTCACCGCACTCCTTCGTTGCAAGAAGTGATTCGCGACACCACCGGGAACGCAATTAGCAAATCGCGTCTCCACAAAATCCTGAAGAACCGATTCTATCTTGGTTCCTTTACTTGGAAAGGGGTGGACTATCAGGGCGTTCATAAGCCGTTAGTCGATCTCACCACTTTCGAGCGGGTGCAGCGGGTTCTGTCCCGCGAGGGCTCGACCAGCGCGACCACTGGGCAGTGAGTCGGCAGTTTTGAAAACTAGGGAGCGATTATGAAAAAAGCTGTTATTTATGCACGAGTATCCAGCAAAGAGCAGGAACAGGGGTTCTCCATAGAAGCGCAATTGAATCTGATCCGTAAGTACGCGCGTGCGCATCAATTCATAATTCTGAAAGAGTTCGCGCAGTCTGAAAGCGCGAAGGCATCGGGTCGCAAGCAATTCGGTGCGATGCTCCAGTTCTTGAGGGAAAATCCTGACTGCCGCGTGATCATTGTCGAAAAAACGGATCGCCTTTGCCGTAATATGCACGACTTCGTCGCGGTGGAGGATTTGGTGGAAGAACTAGAAGCCGAAGTTCACCTGATCAAGGAAGCACAAATCATCAAGAAGCAGGCTCGATCACAGGACAAGTTGATACAGGGAATCTTCGCGCTTCTAGCTCGGAATTACATCCTGAACATGCAGGAGGAAATCCAGAAGGGACAGTTGGTCAAAGCAGAAAAAGGTCAATATCCGGGACGTGCTCCGTTCGGGTACATGCATGATCTCGCAACGAGGACGATCGTTGCGGACCCGAAAAGGGGGGCTGCGGTCACGCTAATGTACGACCTCTACGCGACTGGGGGCTACAGCATTCCCTCACTGCGGAAGGTGATCCGCGAAACAACTGGAGAGGTAATCAGTAGGTCCTACTGTCACAAAATTCTGAAAAGCCGCTTTTACATCGGACTCTTTAGCTGGCGGGGAACAGAATACCAAGGCAAACATCCACAACTTGTGAGCCATGGCACATTCCAGCAAGTTCAAGATGTGCTTTCTGGACGAAACGTGAACAAATGTAAACCTCACAAGCATGGGTTCCCGTTCTCAGGATTGATGACGTGCATATACTGCGGCTGCACCGTTACAGCCGAGCGCCACAAGGGGAAATATGACTATTATCGGTGCAGCTTTGGTCGCGGCAAACACGAATTCACCTATATGAATGGCAAATTTGTGTCCGAAACACTCGCCCAAGTAGTTAAAGGAATTAAAATCCCGCAGGCGGTTGTCGAACAAATGGTCGATTCCCTTAAGACTGAGTGCGTGGGAATGGAAGAGAAGCGCCGGGAGCAGGTCAGTAGGTTGAACCAGCGACTTTCGGCTCTGCAAACTCGAATGCGCAAATCGTATCAGGACAAACTGGAAGGCAAGATTGACGAGGAGTTCTGGTCTGCGAATATGAACGACTGGCGCGAGGAAAAGCGGCAGCTTGAGACTACATTGGAAACCATGTCGGAGCCTTGTGCCGACGACCCGGTGCTGCCCTTACAGAAAATCTTAGAACTCGCGCAAAACGCTCATTCCACTTATCTTCTGGGAGATGACGCCGAAAGGGGTGAACTTCTGAGAACGATACTATTGAACTGCGAAACAGACGGCGTAAGTATCTCACCCCATTACCGAAAGCCGTTCGAGATCATCTTCCAAAGGGGGCAAAATGAAGAATGGCGGAGAGGGAGGGATTCGAACCCTCGGTACAGGTGTTAGCCCGTACAACGGTTTAGCAAACCGCCGCATTCGGCCACTCTGCCACCTCTCCGGCGTTGCCGAGCTACAGTTTATCACGGCACTCGAAACTGACCCACTACCCGCCGCCACCATCGTTAGCCTGACCCTTCTCCCAAAATAACCTTGGAGCATGCTCGAACTTCCCGCAGAAGTCTCGGCGGTTTGTTCGGCTTTCGTAACAGGATTAACTTTCTGGTGCGACCAAAGCAAATCGATGAAAAACTCCTTGCAATTGAGGGGGAATGAGTGGCTCCGAAAAACTGCCCGCGCTGTGGCGGCAGCGGATATATCTCTCGCCCCGTGGACATCAGTGGTAAGTCCGAAGGCGTTGCATTTATCCGTTTGAAGTGTCCGGCCTGTGCCGGCAGCGGACGGAAGAATTCGCCTCCCCCTTCGACTGCGGGCTGACCGCACGGCCTGTGGTGCTTGCGTAAACGTTCCAGCCCGGTTCGCCATGACTCCCCTTGGATTGGCGATCCGGGCCGGACGTTTTAATCTCTTCCTATCTTTTAAGCAATGCCTGCTAAGCGATGTTTGCTACGCAATGTCTGCGGATTTTGCGCGCACCCGGCGCCGCGGAGCTGAAGCCGTTTCGATCCGATTGCGCCCTGCAGCTTTCGCCCGGTAAAGAGCCTTGTCAGCAGCCTCAATCACTTCTTTCGCTGAAGGATTGTCTCGTCTCGAGGTTGCAACTCCCATGCTGGCAGTAACTGAAATCTCGCTCGATGGCGTTTCCCGGGCGAGTTGCCGGATGGCGCGACCGGTCTGGGCTCGCCCGCGCGTCCGCGGATTGCGGCGATCGGGGCCACGCGTTTCCCGGCGACGCTCCGGGCCGCGCACATGCAGAGTGCTGGCTTCAATGTCGGCGCGCAACTTCTCCAGGTCATCCACAACTTCAGCCGTTGTCTTGCCCGAGAACAGGATGGCAAATTCTTCTCCGCCGCAACGGTAAGCTTCTCCTCCGCCCGATACCCGCGCCAGACGCGCCGCAACCATCCGCAAGACTTGATCTCCGGTGTCATGACCGTACGTATCGTTGCAGCGTTTGAAGTGATCGATGTCGACCATCGCAATAGAATAAGGAGCTTCCACTCGAAGCAACGCATCGTGAAAGGCGCGCCGCGAAGGCAGTGTCGTCAGTTCGTCGTGATAAGCCAGCAGGTAGGAAGTCTCAACGATCGACGCCGCCAGCAGGAACGCCGCCGATGCGAAGTAAACCGAGGGGATTCGTCCCACTCCTCCAAAACGAAGCGCCAGGAAAGAAGCTGCCAATGCCCAGAGCAAGCCGCTCTCTACAGGCTTATGAAACAGGAGATAGCGAATGAGCAAGATCACAGCGGCCGCCGCGAATGCGAGTTGCGTGGCGAAAGCCAGTGGCGCTGGGAACCCGCGATGCGCTGCTCGTAATGCCGCAGCTATCGGTTCAGGCCGGCAGAGTACGGCCACCATCACCGACTCCACAAACAGCAACAAGCCCACAGGCGCAAGGCTCGAAACCGTAAATCCTTTCTCTTTCTCAAACGAGAGCAGAACGAAGTCGAGAGGCAACAGAATGCCGATCGCAGCGAGCGCCTTCATTCCCGGCGCGCTCGGCGGCACGTGTCCTCCCGAGAAATAGTTGATTGCCTGTTGCGCCAGGAACAGCATCACCAACGCAGAAAAGATTCGCGTCGAGTGAAAGCGCCAGGCCAGCAGCAGCCCCGCGATCCACGCCCCATAGAAAGCGTAGCTGACGAGCCCCGGACTTGGCGCGATCACCCCCGTGTGCAGCAGGGCCGCAACCGCAACCAGACAGACGCCGGGCGTGATCAGAGTCTTCATCGAGATCGAGCGCAACGTTCGCGAACACTTCTATCCGCGCCGCTGGCCCCTCCGCCGATTATCGCCTGATGTCTCCAGCGAGGGAATTGACCGCCAGGGTTCAACGCAACACTCCTCAGCAAAACTCTCATCCCCGGGCCACGCGAGGCACCTTTAGGTTTTGCCCCGGACCACCCTCGAACCAGATTTATAAACTTTCCCTTGCGCTCCCGCCCATTCATCTGCTATAAACAATCCACCGAGAGCAGATGTGTGGCCGCCGGCGTATTTGTTGCATCTCTCGGCATCGTCCGGCATCTAAGTTTATAGAGAGCAATCTCAATTGTCCCGGCCACGGGACTTCATTCGGATCGCAACACGGTTTCCGAAGGGTACCTTCAAAGTAAGGAACCTCCAAAGTAAGATCTTTTCTCAATTTCTTGTCTTCCGTCTCGGAGTGTCGCAAAAAGCGCGCCGAAAGTGGCGTTCTACTCCGACCGGAAGGCCATACTGTTGCGTGCAGGTTGTGAGCGCCAACCCAAAAGCTTTGTCATTCCGAATCGGGCTGAAGGCCCGGTGAGGAACCTGCTGTTCGGGTTTGAAAGCAAGCTCTCCTGTAGTTGCACCCAGCTGGAAATTCCCGATGTGGAAATCATCTGGAAATTCTGTGGGAAGCGATCATTGACAGGATTTTCCGCCGCACTGTATGTT
>Ga0307478_10000737_pt1 | contig 31909 bp, 19 predicted proteins | sample atmos_gasesECM4C_2_FD_203713 | JGI IMG/M metagenome (GOLD analysis project Ga0307478, IMG submission 203713) | Hardwood forest soil microbial communities from Morgan-Monroe State Forest, Indiana, United States - atmos_gasesECM4C_05 | ecosystem: Environmental > Terrestrial > Soil > Temperate...
CGGGTGATAGTCACAACCTATAATGATCATGTTCGGCTCCTTTCTCCCGAGCCTGTTGGTTGGCTTTAGCACCATCAACTTTACTCGGGCCGGGGAGCCGACATTGTTATGGAATCATTTCACTCATCGTGATCTACAAAACGTTGAACTCCGTTAGAGCCGAGGGGCCAGAGAATGATGTAGTCCTCACCGTTCGCCTCTCTGTAAGCGGATCGCAGTTCGTTAGGAATACCTTCGTTGAGAATGAGTTGGTGAGCTTGCGCGAACGTGGCCGTCGGCTCGTTCGTCAGAACAAAAATGTTGAACTTGCCCAATCCGAAATCGTGTCCATCAACGACCCGGATCTCACCCAGTTTTTCTATGAGTATCGTTTCAAGCGAGACGAGGCGGTCAAAGTCCGCCATTGAACTGGTCGAGGGAGAAAAATGTCCTTGACATCCCCTGTTACAGATCAGGCGTTAGCACTAGCTTGCGATATCCGTTCGCCGCTGTTCAATGGCATTCAGCGGCCACCGATCTTTCCGATCAGGGACAGGTTCATCGACCAGCTTATGAGCACGAGCACTGTAGCCAGCAGGGTTTGCCCTCTCAGCCGTGTGCCTTTGGGAGTGTTGGCATACACGCCCAAAAGCGAGAGCAAAACTGCCGAGTGGATCAGTGCTAGCATGATCCAGTTGTTCCGAGTCAGGTGCGCCACAAGAATAGGCCACACGTTATAGATTTCCAGTCCCCAGGACAAGAGAACCAAGGAGAGCCCGGCCCAAATTAGCTTTTCTCGCCAGTTCATGGATATGCCTCCCCGCGATCTATTCTGTGCCCGTTACCTGCGCACCATCTGTCTGAACAGCGACGCGAGAATCCTGAATCGTGGTTTCAGGGCTGAGCATCCCGCCGTCGGCAGCTTCGTGCGCCAGTCTTCGCACAGCTGCGAGTTTTCAAAGTACTCCAGGACGCCAGTGACCCTGGTCACGAGGAGGTCTGTGCGTGGCTCGGCGATTTCGTTCCTGAGCCTTTTCCGCAGACGAAACTAACCGACGGCTACGCCGCCGTAGGAGACAATGAGCCAGACACTTTAGGTACATTGCACCTGAAGACGGCCGGGGTCCCATCCCCGGAGCACACTGCCGGCGCTAACCAGGAGCGCGACGCCAGCTTTCAAGCGCACGATCAATGTCGCCGCGAACTGCGTCTCGGGCATCCATGCGGCCAAGTCCCTTCATTTAGAAGACGATCGTATTTCGTATGCCGGTGGCGGATGGATGCAACTACCGCCGCTCGTAACGCTTCTTCCTCTAGTGCTCGCCCCAACGCGGTCCGACCCACTCGGCCGCTGCCCCGGACCGACGTATGGGCTGCGATGGCCTGCGCCTCCTCAGGCGGGCAGCCTGGAAACATCTGCCGAATCGATTCAGCCATTGCATCGCGAGAACCTGATCTTGTTTATCGCGATAGATGTCGGCCCGCTCGCGCCGGACACTGCGCTGCTCAGCATCGGCGGAGCATTCTGCTCCGGCCTGCTCAAGTGCAGATTCTTCGACCAGCGCTCCCTGGCGTTCGCGGCGTTTGCGAGCCCTGCTAAAGCGAACCACCACGGCGGATAGTGCGCTGTGCTTCCGAGCACGTCGGGTCAAAGCGGTGTCGCCTCTAGGCAGGTAAACCAAGTGGTCGAGATCGGCACACGTGAGGCAAAGCGGTCGTTCGCCCTCCATAAATAGGAAATCGCCCCCTAATAGCTCCTTTCCGCAATCGGCGCACTTCGACTCCCGGAGGATGTCGAATACAACGAGGTTCTTCGCTTCTGACGATTGATGATCGGCTGAACCTGGTTTCATGTCACGCTTTCCTGCACATTGCTCCGATCAATCCGCCGTTTTACCGGAGAGATCGGGGTGAGGTATTGTGCGACGAGCAGGGACGCCGCTAGGCAGTGCGAGATGGTTTGTGCCAATCACTGGCGCGAATGTTACGTGCAAGAAAGGACCAAGTCAATGAAAGCAGAGGAGATGGCCAAGGCGTAGACGGACGGTCGGCGAAAAATCCCGACCAGCGGTGAACGCCGTTGCGGCTGGCACGTGCGCTGGATTCTGACCAAAGGTTCAGCGTCCCGGACGTCAGCCGAGACGATGTTCCCGCACGATGGCGATTGCTTCTCTTGCATCAGAGGCTGCAGCGGAAGGAAATTCGACGCGGAAAGAACTTCCTTTCCCTTCCTCGCTGGCGACAAAAATCGTGGCGCGGTGGGCGGTGCAGATTGCCTTTACGATCGAGAGCCCCAGCCCAGCTCCACCGGAAGCCCGCGAGCGCGCCTTATCCGCGCGATAAAAACGTTCGAAAACATGCGGCAGAGCCTGTGAAGGAATTCCTGCGCCATTGTCGGAGACTTCGATCATGGTTCTCCAGTCTTTTATATAAAGTCGAACATGAATCGCCCCGCCTTCCTGGGTGTACTTGATGGCGTTGTCGACGAGGTTCAGCACGACTTGCTGGAGATGGGTGCGATCGCCTTCGAGGTAAACCCCCTCTTCCACGGAGATAAAGAGGGCAATCGACTTGTCTTGCGCCAGAACCTTCATCTCTCCCGCGGTGCGGGCAACTAGCTCGCTAAGATTCAGGGGAAGCTTGTCGAGCTGGACCTCTCCCGCATCCAGGCGAGAAATGGCGAGCAGGCTTTCTACAATTCGAGACATCCGGTGCGTCTCTTCCAGGGCGCTACCGATGTGTCTTTCAAAGGACTCATTCAGCGGATCGCCGTGCACAATGCCTTCCAACTCCAGCTGCAAGATGGTCAGCGGCGTGCGCAATTCGTGCGAAGCATCGGCGGAGAAGCGATTGATGTGTTGGAAGGCGTCATCCAGGCGTTCGATCATTCGGTTGAGCGCCGTCGATAATCGTTCGAGTTCGTCTCCTGTGCGAATGATCGGCAAGCGCTCGCTCAAGTTGCTGGAGGTAATACCCTCGGCTCTTTCGGTGATCTCATCCACAGGCTCAAGCGATCTCCGCATGAGCCAGTAGCCGCCCGCAACTGCCAGGAATACGATGAACGGCGTATAAATCCCCAGCGTTAGCAACAAGCCATGGAGCACAACCTGGGTGCGCTCTAATGGAATCCCAGTTTCTACCAGGAAATGACTCCCGTCGGGAGTGGTAAAGCGCATGGTGTTCGCGAGAAGTTGGCGGCCATTGTTCAGGCGAATGCGTCGAGAACTCTCTTTCTCTTTGCCTTGCGGGAAGGGGATCTCAGCCGGCTCAAAAGCGCCATCCTTGGGTGCACCCGAGAGGTACACCACGCCGGTACCCTCCCGGTAAACGCGGACGAAACGTGCATTCACCTCGGGTGCATAGGCTTCGTTGATCTCCGACATAAGCCATCCCGCCCGCTTGCCAGGCAGTTGCGGGAGCAATTCACTTCCAATCGCGCGACACTCGGAGGCTAGCGTGGCTTGCTGTGTCGAAATAAGGTAACGTTCGAGTCCCAAATACACCGATACGCCAAAGACCAGTAACGCACAGAGCAGAAGGCCGGCGTACCATGCGGTCATTCGGAAGCGCAGTGAGCGGATATTCACGATTGCAGTTCCTTGGTGATGGTGTAGCCCACACCGCGAACTGTACGGATCAGCTTCTGCTCGAAGGGGTCGTCTACTTTGCTGCGCAGATGCCGGACGTAGACATCGACAATATTAGTGATGCCGTCGAAGCTTTGATCCCACACGTGCTCGATGATCATCGTCCGGGAAAGCACCCGGCCAGCATTGGAGACGAGGTATTCCAGCAGCGAATATTCCTTCGAGGTCAGCTCGATGCGTTCTCCGGAACGCTTTACCTGCTGCGAGAGGCGATCGAGTTCGAGGTCGGCGACGCGCACCACGCTGTCGCGGCTCACGGGGCCGCGCCGGAGCAGAGCCTTGGTACGAACCAACAACTCAGCGAACGCAAACGGCTTGGTCAGGTAGTCGTCGGCTCCGGCCTCGAAGGTCCCAACTTTGTCGGCCACGGTGTCTCGCGCGGTGAGGATCAGCACGGGCACATGGGTGTTTTGGGTTCGAATGCGTCGCAGAACCTCGCTGCCGTCGAGCTTGGGCAGCATCAGGTCGAGAATTACGAGGTCGTATTGGTAGGTCGTGGCCAGATCCAGCCCGGATTGACCATCGAGTGCCACGTCCACAGCAAATCTCTCGGCCGTCAGTCCGCGAGCGACGAAACGAGAGACTTTCTCTTCGTCTTCTACAAGGAGGATCCGCATAGCATCTCCGCCGCATAAGTATAAAGGCGATCACATCGCCCGGTGCTCCGCTCAACATGAAAAGTTGTTCAGAATTGAGTGATTCGAGGCGGCGCACGGAGACCGAGAACCAAGCGGCAAGAAACCGGCATCCTGAATAATGTTTCATGCGCACTTCATTCGGGATTAATGTTGAGCTTCCATCATCACTGACCCTGCCTGTTTCAAAGAATCCTTGTGATGCTGGTGGTGTGCACGGTCGCGGGCGCCTATACACGAAGCAGCCATATCCGGTTTGTGATGAAGGGAGCCTGTGTTCAAGGGTGAATTGCATTGAACTCAGAAAAAAGAGGCTCATGAAGCGAAGAGATCTCTTAAGAAATACGGGAATTGCGATGACTCTAGGAGTCTTGAACACGCCCGCGCCGGCTTTCGGCGTGGGAGCGGACGAAACTTGCAAGGAAACTAGTTTCCCGCAAGTGGAGAAGCTCACTTCGCGGGTTGCCGAGTTCGTCGTCCACACGCAACTGGGGGACGTTCCCCCCGAGACCATCGAACTCGGGAAGAAATCGATGCTTGATGGCCTGGGACTGGCGCTGAGTGGTTCAAAGGCCGCAACGGCACCGTTGATCCAGCAATACGTTGCATCGCTCGGCTGCGGCTCGGGTGGTGCGGCGGTGCTAGGCTCGGCGACGAAACTGGCGCCTCGTTTCGCTGCTCTCGTCAACGGAATCGCCATTCACGTCGACGACTTCGACGACACGCAACTGGCTGTAGCCAAGGATCGGGTTTACGGCTTGCTGGTGCATCCCACGGTTTGCGTACTTCCGGCGGCCCTGGCTGCTGCTGAGGCTAGTGGCAAAAGCGGCAAGGACTTTTTAGTGAGTTACCAGTTGGGCGTGGAGGTCGAATGTAAGATTGCCGAGGCCATTTCTCCCCGGCACTATGAAGATGGATTCCACTCTACTGGAACCTGCGGCGTGTTCGGGAGCACCTCGGCGTGCGCCAGACTCAAAGGACTCGACGCGGTTCACACGGCGCGCGCGTTCGCCATTGCAGCGAGTCAGGCTGCCGGCCTGCGCGAAAACTTCGGCACGATGATGAAGCCCTTTCAGGCCGGTCACGCCGCCGAAAGCGGAGTGGTAGCCGCCGATCTCGCAGCGATGGGATGGACAGGAGCCGAGCAAATCCTCGAGGCGGAACGCGGGTTTTTCCATGCCTATGGTGGAACATACGATCCCACCGTGATCACCGACCACCTCGGCAACCCGTGGACATTCCAGAATCCCGGGGTTTCCATCAAGCCATTCCCCTCCGGATCGCTGACCCACCCGGGAATGACCGAACTGTTGCGCCTGATCCGCGAGAACTCCATTCGCGCCGCCGATGTGGTGCAGGTCGAGGTGGGAACGAATCGAAACATGCCGAATACGCTGATCCATCATCATCCGACCAGTGGGTTGCAGGCGAAGTTCAGTATGGAATTCTGCATGGCGATTCTCCTCGTCGACGGCAAAGCGGACCAGACGAAGTTCACTGACGCCGTCGTGAACAGGCCTGACGTGCAGGAGATGATGCGGCGCATTCGCTTCTATACTGACCCGGAAGCGGAGAAAGCCGGTTACGACAAGATGAGAACGATCCTAAAGGTTACCCTGAAGGATGGCCGCGTGATCGCGGGCCGCTCCGATTTCGGCAAGGGCAGCCCCGCCAATCCGATGAGTTTCGAGGAAGTCGCCGACAAGTTTCTGGGTTGCACGGAGTTCGCGGAATGGCCGGGAGACAAGGCTGAGCGCGTGGTCGATCTCGTGCGCAAACTCGAAGACCTTCCCGATGTGCGAACCTTGACGGCCCTTTGCAGCAAATAATTCTGTTGAGCGCCGATTAAATGTGAGGTCTCTTGAAAAACTACAAGATTGCGGTCATTGAGGGTGATGGAATTGGGCGTGAAGTAGTGCCCGAGGGCATTCGGGTTCTCGAAGCAGCCGGGCGCCGTTTTGACCTGTCGTTTTCGTGGGAACACTTCGATTGGAGTTGTGAGACCTATTTGAAGACGGGTCGCATGATGCCCGCGGATGGACTCGATCAGCTCCGCCCCTACGACGCGATCTATCTGGGCGCAGTCGGCTATCCGGGCGTGCCGGACCACATCTCGCTCTGGGGCTTGCTGATACCCATCCGGCGAGGCTTTCGGGAGTATGTCAATCTGCGACCTGCCCGGCTTCTTGAAGGAATTACAAGTCCGCTCAGTGGACGCAAGCCGGGAGAGATCGACTTTGTCATCGTGCGCGAGAACAGCGAGGGTGAATACTCCGAAGTGGGCGGGCGTTTGAACCGCAACAGTGAAAACGATATGGCGGTGCAGGAAACCGTCTTCACCCGCCGCGCCTGCGACCGCATCATTACTTACGCGTTTGAGCTCGCGCGCAAACGGAAAAAACATGTGACCTCTGCCACCAAGTCCAATGGCATCGTCTATACCATGCCGTTCTGGGACGAACGCTTCGCGGCGATTTCAAAACAATATCCGGACGTGAAAGCCGATCAATTCCATATTGATATCCTGACGGCACACTTCGTGGCGCATCCCGACTGGTTCGATGTAGTGGTGGGATCAAATCTTTTCGGCGATATTCTTTCCGACCTCGGGGCGGCCGTCGTGGGGTCGATGGGGCTGGCTCCCTCGGCGAATTTGAACCCGGAGCGGGAATATCCTTCGTTGTTCGAGCCCGTGCATGGATCGGCTCCAGATATCGCTGGAAAAGGGATCGCGAACCCAGTGGCACAGATTTGGTCTGGCGCGATGATGCTCCGGCATCTTGGCGAAGAGCGGGCGGCTCATGCGGTGGAACAGGCGATCTTCAAAGTGCTTGCCGCTTCAGCCGTGCGGACTCGCGATATCGGGGGCAAAGCGGGTACCCGGGAAATGGGGGAAGCGATCAGCGCTGAAGTTTCGGCTGACGCCACAGTTTCTACACGCTAGATCAGGCGCATTCAAACCTGAGCACGATGCAGGTCCCACCCAATGGGGTAACTGGATGGGACCTGCCCGCTTGCGACTAGGGGAGAACTTCGTAAACGCGGAGCTCCGCGACTTGCTTCTCATGATGCGGAACCCCGACGTAGTAGCGGTTGAGTTCCGGCACAAGAATGGCCGTCTTTGCCCGGAACGCGGTGGGAATGTGGGCGATGCGGTCATAGTGATCCACGTCCGTCTGTTGAAAAACATCGAGGAACTCGGTACCCGCGAAATAGATTCGCTTGCTCGGGATGTCGAACGCCATATCGTCGACCATGGCCGCCGCCGGATAGCTGGTTACGATCTTCCCCGCGTTGGTGTCGAGGACCACCAGTTTGCCGGGATCGCGGGTTCCCACAAATAAACGGTGAGAAGCCTCGTCAAAGGTAATTGCCGTGGGCTTCTTCGCCACCTCAGAGATAGGCCAGGTGGCCAATTGTTTGCGGGTTGTACGATCGAAGACCTCCACGGTGTTGTTGCCGCGGACATTTACAAAGAGCCGTGGCCCGGACTTCTCGAAGGCCATGCCCTCGACATCGTTGGAATCCATCTTGATTTCGCCAAGAGTCTTGCCGGCATCGGTGTCGATCGCAGTGATATAGGAATTCGGAAGCTTCGCATCTTTGCCCCCGTTGACGACGTAGAGAGTCTTGGTCGACGCGTCGTAGAGGCTGGCATCGGCTCCCTCGCGCAGCTTGATGCTCCCGGCTGGCTTGTACGATTCGGTCTCGTAGATCCTGACCTCTCCCAGGTCTCCGTCGACCACAAACAGCTTCTTCAGATCGGCCCGGTAAAGCAGCGAGTGCGGAGCTTTGAGATCATCGATCGTGTGGATCAGTTTGTTGGTCTTCAGGTCAAAGACCAGGACCTTGGAGTTCTCTTCGGCCGTGGCAAACAAACGGTTGCCTTCGACATCCGCCAGGAAATGGTCGAAATCGCCGTCATGGAGTTCTGGAAGCGGCGTCGTGTGTTCGAGTTTGAGGGGGGCTTTCTGCGCGAAGGAAGAAGTGCCAAATGCAAGAATCGCGATGAGCAGAATGATGGCGCGCGCTCTGTTCATTTCAACCTCCGGTCTCGGAAGAGGCGTTGGAGAAAGGCTCCAAGGTGCCTTCTATTAATCCAAGATCAATCTGAACCAGACATTAACGCTGCATTAAAAACAGTTCAGTTCTGTAAGCCGCTTCCGGCAGGAGGTGCTGCGACCGCCAGTCGCTTTGGTACCTTGCCCACCTTGATCCGTGTTACCTCCTGGCGGCTCTTCACATCGATGAAGGAGACGTCATCGGAGTCGGCGTTGCTCACTGATAGATATCTGCCGTCGGGCGTGAACGCCAGCCAGTTGGGGCCGACGCCGGTGGCTACTTTGCCCACGAACTTCTTCGCCTTCACGTCATAGACGTACACGCAATCATCCAACAGGCTCGAGACCCACAGTTCGCTTCCGTCGGGAGTCAGGGCGAGGCCGTGGGTACGGGTATCCGCGGTTTCGTACTGGAGAGGATGAGGAGTCGGATGTTCGGCGGGCATCTCCACTCTTTCAACGACCTTCTTGTTCGGGACATCGACCACAACAAAGCCGTGAAGGTCGGCGACGGCGACAAACATGGTCTTGCCATCGGGGCTGACCGCGTATGGCCGGGGCCGCCCGCCGGCGGGAAGTACCGCGGAGTAATCCATTTTTTCGAGGTCAATCACGTTGATCGCGTGGGACCCCATTGAGCTGACATAAAAATAACGATTGCTGCCCGTATTCAGCGCGTTGTGTGGCTCCTTGATTGGCAGGCTTGTGACCACTTCCTGCTTCGCGACGTCGACAATGTCGACCTTGTCTCCATCACGGATCGGGACTGCCACGTACTTTCCATCGGGAGTGACGGCCACTTGGTTCGGACGGCCAGTCAGCTTCACACTTCCTACGGTCTGTTGTGTAGCGGTATCGATGATTCTGAGCGTGTGGTCCGATTCCACCGAGACAAACAACCGCTTACCGTCAGACTGAACCGCCACGCCATGGATGCGCTCGCCCAGCTTGATATCCCCAATGACCTTCAAGGAGTTCAAATCGACAATGCTGACGTCGTCTCCTCGGCTGTTACCCACATAGAGCCTGAGGTTCTCAGCCGCGGGTCTGCCCTGGGCTAACGCCACCAGGCTGCTCAAAACAATCCACAATACAAAACTAAGTCTTACCTGCAACATGGACTTCATCCTCATTGAATCCATTCTTCAGGGCGATCCTTAAGACTGCCTGAAAAAGGGAACCGTTTTCCGTCAGCCTGAGCGAAAACAAGCTTTGCGGGCTTCTCAAGTGCTAAGCGCGGCTCTCGCTCCAAGAAGCTCCTCTACCGACGGCTAGCATGAGAGCACCCGATGCGAACAAACTGGCAACGAGGTAGAGCAAGCCGGCAGAAAAAGAGTGCGTTCTGCTGGCCAGGTAGCCCATTACCAGCGGCCCGACGAATCCTCCGAGGTTGCCGACCGAATTGATCAGTCCGATCGACGCTGCGGCTGCAGACTCGCTTAGAAACTGTGTGGGCACTGCCCAAAACACAGGCTGGAAACCATAGAACGCCCCTCCGGCGACAACAAAGAAACTCACACAGAGCGTGAGATTCGAGCGCGACAGAACGGCCAAGACGAGCGCGAATCCACACACTACGACGGGCAAAGCTGCATGCCAACGGCGTTCCTGCGTGCGATCGGAGTGCCAGCCGTTGATTTGCTGCGTGATGAACGCCGCTACGTATGGAAGAGCGGCCAGCAGCGTCACCCTCAGATCGCTCTGCCCGGAAAGACGCTTGAGAATCGTGGGAAGCCAGAACGCGATTCCATAGCTGCCCGTCATGGCACAGAAATAGCAAAGAGTGAGCAGAATCACGTCCCGATTGCGAAGCGCCTCCCAGACACGGTACGAATGGCGACGACGCTTGTTTTCTTTCTCTCGCTGTAGTTCTGAGATGATCCAGGACTTCTCGTCTTCAGGCAGCCAGGTGGCTTGCTCGGGCCAATCAGTCAGGTACCAAATCGTAATCAGTCCCAGGAGGACCGCTGGGATGCCTTCGATGATGAAAAGCCAGCGCCAGCCCCGCATGCCCAACCAGGAAAGGCCGAGCAGGAGACCAGCCAATGGGGACCCGATTACATAGGAGAGCGGGTTCGCTGCGTAAAAGAACGCGACGGCCTTGGCGCGGTCCTGGTACCTGAACCAGTGCGTCAAATACACAATGACTCCGGGTAGAAACCCCGCCTCAGCCGCGCCTACCAGAAAACGCACAAGATAGAACTGATGCGCGGTGCGGATGAAAGCCATCAACGCTGTCATCAATCCCCACGAGATCATGATGCGCGCGATCCATTTACGGGCGCTCCAGCGCTCGACGATCAGCGCGCCTGGGATCTCGAGCAGGAAATAGCCGAGAAAGAAAATCCCTGCACCGAGACCGACAACTCCTTCGCTGAACCCGAGGTCGTGGGGCATTTGCAGCGCCGCCGCCCCGACATTCATGCGATCAAGGAAAGCGACCACGTACAGCAAGAAAAGAAACGGAAGGAGGCGACGCGCGGTGCGGTGCCGGGCGCGCCGTGCGACCTCTGGATTCGCGGCCTCGGCCGAGATTTCGCGAGCTGTGCTGCTGGCATCCAGAGGCATCGGAGTCGAATTCATTGCAACGTGAACTTCTGAGCTCTCGTCGTCGATGGGAACGCCGATCCGTCAGCTCGAGGGTTCATTATCTCCAGGAATGTGGGCAGCACGATCTTGAACCTAAAAAATCACTTTCACGGCAAACTGAATCTCGCGTGCCGTGGTGGTGGTTTTGGTCAACAGTCCCGACACCCCGGTTGCGGTTCCCGTTCCATCGAAGATATCGGTATTGTCCGGTGTGACGGGTGGAGCAAAGTTGGGGTGATTGAGAATATTGAAGATCTCGGCGCGAAACTGGACATTGAACCTCTCCGAAATCCTGCGAATGTAGTTGTTCTTGAAGACGGAGAAGTCAAGCGACGTAACCCCCGGACCAATGAGGATGTTCCGTCCAGCGTTGCCGCGGAGGTTGAAACAATTGGGGAATCCCACGAGTCCTCCCGCGCTGGGCGGGGCAGGGCTGCAGTTCGCATTCCAGAACGCCATATTGGGTGCGACTGGCACCGCGAAGCATTGCGTCTTGATGTAATTGTTAGGATTTCCGGAATTCGTCAGGGTTTTGCAACCTGAGCCACCGAGTCGGTTGGGAACGTCCCAATCATCACTGCTGAGGGAGCCCAGCGGATCGGACCCAGTACCCCAAGTGGCCGTGAAGGGTACGCCGTCGCTGGCAGTGAAAATCAGACCGAGTTCCCAACCGCCCAAAGCCCACTGTGCGGGCGATGACAGTGATTTGGGAGAGGGCACCTCCCAGGTTCCGTTCACCACGAAAGAGCGGCCCACGTTGAAATCGGAGAGGCCCCGGTTCAGGCGCAGATCGAACCACGGGAGACTGGAGATCGAGTTGCCGAATGTATCGCCCGCCAGTGAAGCCGAACTCGTATCAATGCTCTTCGACCACGTAAAGACTCCTTGCAACTGCAGACCGTGGGTCATGCGCTTGACCAATTGAGCTTCCAGGGCGTTGTAGTACGAACGGCCCTCATAGAACATGGCGCGCACCGAGCCGTAGTTGGGGTTGACCGTATTCGGAGGCACGCACGATGGGTCGTCCGGCAGGCCATTCGGATCGGTCGAGTTACAGAGATTCGACCAAAGATTTCCGAACACGTCGACCTTCGGCCACAGGTATCCGTAAGGGGTCTTTGTGGGAAGCACGAGATCCGCCTCGTCGACCCGGAAGGGCTGATGCACGCCGCGTGAGCCTACATACGCAATCATGCCGGCAAGCGTCGGAGTGATTTCACGCTGAATGTTCAGGTTCCACTGGGCCACGTAGTTGCGCTTCGGGTGCGGAATGTAGGTCGAGCGCAGGGTGTTATCCGGAAACGAAGTGAGTCCCTTGTAAAAGGTTCCGGGACCCGGATTGTTGACCGCAGTGTAAGAGAAGAACGGGGCAGATTGCGTCACTAGCAGAATGAATTGATAGGGGAGGGGCTGAACATCGAAGAGTCCTGCACCGCCGCGCACCGCGGTCTTCCCGTTCTTAAATGGATCCCAGGCGAAACCGAGACGTGGTTCGAAGTCCTTCAGCGTGGGATTGTTGAAGAACGGGTTTCCGAGACGCGGGTTCGCATCCGGCAAGTTCGCAAGGTTGGCCAGCTTGCCTGCGGTTTCTCGAATCACGGTGGACATTTCGTAGCGCAGGCCGAGGTTCAAAGTCAGGTTCGGTTTCCATCGCCAATCATCCTGCAGGTAGGCTCCGAAGATCGTCTGCCGGAGATTGCGCGGGGACAAGGTGCTGGCGATACCGCCCTGGAACTTGGCTGGATTGTTAGTCAGAAAGTCCGCCAGACTTCCGAAGCGCCAGATACCGTTGGGATCGGTGTCGGCAACCACGTTGAGCAGTTCCCGTTCGAGCGCTACACCAAAGCGCAAGGAGTGAGTGCCCTTCGTAAAGAAGGCGTCATCATAGCCCTGGATCGAATTCCAGTGATAGAAGTATGTGGGACTGCCGCCGATTCCGCCCGTGAATGCGGTGGTTCCTCCGTCGATGAACACCTGCGATGCCGCACGCCCGGCAAACGCCGTGCCCCCGACACCGAGATCAGTTCTGGCGGCGTCAGGATTGATCGCCTTCAGGCTCTGATTGTTGTCGACTGCTTCATGGTTGCCGCCGATTCGTATGGAATTGGCAAACCTCGGGCTGAATAAATGAGTCTCTTCTATAGAGAGAAATTGACGTGCAGTAAGTGTGGTAAAGCCGACATTGTTCAGCCCGTCCGGAGAGGAGTATGGCGTCCGGTCGTACATATAGGTGCCGGCCAGACTGTCCTTCTCAGAAAAACGATGGTCGACTCTTCCAGTGAAGAAGTTTTCGTTCACCACCTGCTGGCCGGCGAACGTGTAGAGACCCAGGTCACCGTTTGCCAGGGATGGACTGTTGGGGTCGGGAAGATGCCAAAACGTCAGATAAGCCGCAGCGTTCGGGTCCACGGTTACGTTGCCTGAGCTGAGGTTGCCTTGCCGCGCATTGGCTGATGGCACAGTTGCCACCGTGCTGATGCCTTTCGCTTGCCGGATGCCCTCGTAGTCGGCAAAAAAGAATGTGTGATCCTTAACGATCGGGCCGCCGATCGTGCCCCCGAACTGGTTTCGCCTGAAAGGCGGAATCCTCCCTTGGTCAAAATAGTTCTTGGCATCAAGGGCGCTGTTGCGCAGAAATTCGTAGACGCTGCCGTGAAATTGATTCGTGCCCGACCGCGTTATTGCATTCACAACGCCGCCCGAGGTTTTGCCGTAGTCCGCCGAGTAGTTGGTGGTCAATACGGAAAATTCCTGGATCGCATCGACACCGAGATTGCCTCCCAGCACACTGCCCGGCGCTCCGTTTGCGTAGTCATTCAAGCTGACCCCGTCGAGGCGGTAGTTGTTCTGCTGCGGGCGGGCGCCGGAGATCGTGAGTTGCTGTCCGAAGCCGCGATTGCCACGATCGGTACCCGCAGAGAAGTCCGGCTGGGTATGAATGGCGCTCACACCCGGCTGAAGCTGGGCGAGGTCGGTCCAACTGCGCCCGTTGAGAGGGAGCTCACGGACAGTGGTTGCGTTCACAACCGCGCTGATGTCAGAGCTTGCGAGCTGCACGGCGGGAATTTCGCTTTCCACCGTGATTCTTTCTGTCACCGATCCAACGCTCAAGACAACGTCAAGAGAAACGGACGCGCCAACTGTCAGAACGATGCCTTTTCGCGACTCCGTTTTGAACCCCGCTGCCGAGTAGGTTATGAAGTAGGTTCCTGGCAAAAGGTTCGGCGCTGAATAGAACCCCTCCTCGTTCGTCGACACCTCGCGCCTTACGCCCATCTCGACATTCTCGATCACGATGTGGACACTGTTGATCAGTCTGCTGCCGTTGTCGGCGACCGTGCCAGAAATGGTGCCGCCCGCCACTTGCCCTTCGACGGAGGGAATCTGGAAGAGAAGAACCAGCGTCGCAACAGTTGCACACAGCCGAAGATTTGAATGCCAAATCATGGGAGGGCTCCCTTCTGTCTGTGCGGCACGAGAGCTTAACCCAGTAACATGGCGTTAACACAGATTAATTTCCGTTCATCGTTGCGACAAATTAATTTCTTTTCATCTATTGCCGATGGGAGCGTGGATACGTTGGTGCGCTCTTTCTAACTGTGCTAGTTGTTGTCGCGTGCAGAAGGAAACCGTAGTTCTTCGTTGATCCTAATCACGTCATTTTCGCTTGCGCTTGTGTTTCCGCAGTAGACTTCTTCCGCGGAAATATATTTATTTTTGATCGCGTGAGCACCGAGATGGGTTTGATTGATCGTAGCGAAGGCAAGCGAGCGTTCGGCAGCAATCCCGACGGCTATCATCGCTCGAGGCCTGCTTATCCCGAGAGAGTGTTCGAAATCTTGCAGCGGCGATGCGGTCTTCGACCGGGCTGCAAAAGTTTCGAGATTGGCGGCGGCACCGGCCTGAGCACGCGAAGATTGATTGAGCTCGGTGCTTCCCCGATCGTCGTTGTGGAGCCGGACGACCGTCTCGCGAATTTCCTGACTCGAACCGTGGAAGGTGTCGACGTACGCGTCACCACCTTCGAGAAACTTGAGCTGCCCTCGGAGTCGTTTGAACTGGGCACGAGCGCCTCGGCGTTCCATTGGCTCGACGAGGCTGCATCGCTCGCGAAGATTGGACGGATGCTTCGCGATGAAGGCTGGTGGGCGATGTGGTGGAACCTATTTCTCGACCCCTCGCGTACGGACGAATTTCATAAGGCGACTCGAACGCTGCTGGAAGGTCTAGACCGCGGCCCTTCTCACGGCTCGAACGAAAAACCGTCGTTCGCCATGGACACCCAGGCGCGAATCGCGCAGCTGAAGGCGGCCGACGTTTTCGATCAGATCGAAATCGAAGATCTTCGCTGGAGTGCTGTTTTTGATTCTCTGCGGGTGAGAGAGCTCTACGCGACGTTCTCTCCGATCAGCAGACTCGGGCGTGAAGAACGGGAACGCTTACTCGATGGTCTTGGAGAAATTGCCGAAAGACAGTTCGGCGGCTCGGTTGAGCTGTACATTACGACGCCGATTTACACGGCGCGACGGAAAGCTCGCACGAGAGGGAGCGCGTAACCAACCCCGCGTGCGCCTTAGTTTCGGTGAAGGGCTGGAAATCCGAGCCTATGTTCGAGGGCAACAAAACGTGGATTGGAACGCAAGTCGTCAAGTTCCGGCTCGACCTGAAGAAAAACCAAGCCATTCGAACGATCGCCAAACGCCTTCTCGAGCAAGTCCAGCGCTTCGTCATTCTTGCCCAATCCCACGGACACGATCGCAAAGTAATAGGGCGAGACATATTGTGTTGTTGACTTGCTCTTCAATTGCGCAAGCAGCTTTTCCGCTTCGACGCGGTTGCCCGAGCGCCCGTAGGCATGCGCCAGGGCCGAGACCATAAGAGGAGTGCCATGGGAGAGGTCGACAGCCTTTCGCAGTGCGGGTATTGCCTGGACATAATCTCCTTTTTGCTCGTACGCCTGGCCGACAATCAGGTGTGGCAATTCATAGGAAGGATCCATGTCGAGGGTATCTTTCAATTGCGCGATCGCCGCGTCGTACTGTCGCGCCATATAGAGGCGCCACCCCAGGCTGAAGTTGATGCTTAGCGACAGCGGGTCCAGTTCGCGCGCCTTCTGAATCTGAGCAAAGCTTTCTTGCGCCCGGCCCATCGCAATCAGATAGAGGGAATACCGCTGGTAGGCGGTGGCGTAGCTGGGATTCAGTCCGATCGCGCGTTCGAATCCTTCCGAGGCGCCGCTCCAATCCCATTCGTAGTTGAACTTCTCGGTGGCCAGCGATGTTTGGGCCTCAACCAGAGTGGGGTCGAGTTCGAGTGCCCGCAGTGCTGCCGCCTTAGCCTTCGGGGCAGCCTCCGAGGCGGGCATGGTGCCGAAAATCTCAGCGCTGATGATGGCGTAACAATCGGAGAGGCCGGCATAGGCCAGCGCATACTGCGGGTTGAGGACGGTCGCCCGCTCAAAGTAGGTGATTGCCCGGGTGAGATTTTCGTCTGACCGCTTGTTCCAGTAATACAGACCCTTCAGATAGTTCTCGTACGCTTCCGGAGAAACTGCCGGAGTCTTGGCCAGGCGCTCGCGCTCTTCCGGAGTGAGATTGATGCGGATTTCATTGACGATCGCCGACGACACGCGATTCTGCAGAGCCAGGACATCGCCAATCTGGCTCTCGTACGTATCGGCCCAAAGATGGTGGTCGGTGGAGACCTGAACCAGTTCGGCCGTAATCCGAACGCGGCTGCCCACACGCATCACCGTGCCTTCGACGACGGCATCGACGTTCAGTTCGCGGGCAATTTCCGAAAGCGGCTTACGCGTTCCCTTGTAAGCCATGGCGGTGGATCGTGAAATGACGTGAAGGGAGCGGATCTTGGCCAGATTGGCGATCAGCTCATCCGTCATGCCGTCGGCAAAATAGTCCTGGTCTTTTTCCTCCGACAGATTCTCCAGCGGAAGCACGACCAGCGAAGTGCTTCGTGCGGCATTCGCACGGTTCGTCGCGTTGCGGTTGGTCCGGAGGAGAATCGCGACAAGCCCAGCCGCTAACACGAAGGCAACGGCGGCGAGAGCACCGCGACGAGCCGTCCACCACGGCTGGCTGGCATGGGGAGTCGAGATCGCGGGCTCAAGCGCAGGTTCCGATTCCAGAAGCGATGGGGCAGAGGGCAGATGTTCTCGATCGTGCGCGGCGGCCTGGGCATGCGATTCCTCGACAGGCGCCACGAAGCGGTAGCCGCGCCGCGGGATTGTCTCGATGTAACGTGGATGGTCGGACGAATCGAGCAGGACTTCACGGACCCGCATCACGGCATTATTCAACCCGTGATCGAAGTCAACAAATGTGTCGCCCTGCCAAAGCCGGGCGCGAAGTTCCTCGCGGGTCACTATCTCGCCGGGGCGCTCCAACAGCAGGGCCAGGACCTGGAACGGCTGCTCCGCCAGCTTCATACGGAAGCCGTGCTTGCGAAGCTCACAGGCCTTCAGGTCTACCTCGAAAACGCCGAAACGAACAATTCGAGCCGATGCTACAGGTGATTCCATCTCGCCCAGTCAGCGCTGGCTCGCCAGTATAGCCTCGCGATACCCACAGGTCAAAGTGACGAGAGCAGCTATCTGCCTTGTTTTCAATGATCACTTCAAGGATGCAGAAATGCTTTTGATGGGAGTCATCAAGGATTGCGCAGGGAAGAGCAGGTCGAGCAAAGTACGGGCCACTGGATGCGGGTCTTCATCTCGTGTGCCGCACAGCGATGCGACGGGGCATTCCCGGCGCGTCCGATCATCGATTCGCAAAGTCAATTCATCCCGTGAACGCTTTCCGGGCGAGGGGGCGCTATGAAAAGACAGAAGCACAGCGGAGCGTCGGTTGCGGTCCTGGTGATGTCATTGGCAACCGTGGCTGGGATTGTTGTTCTCTCCGGGTTGTCGGCGGCTCAGGTGGTTGGGGCTACGGTCTCGGGCTTAATAAGTGATACCAGCGGCGCCGCGATTTCAGGCGCGACCGTAAGCTCGAAAAACCTCGCCACTGGCGAGACACGGGAGGTCGTTACAAACGCGGAAGGTTTCTACTCAATACCGAACCTTCTGCCAGGTTCGTACGACGTGACGGTCACTGCCAACCAGTTTTCACAGGCCGTGCGCAAGGGCATCGGGTTGACGGTTGGCGCGCAACAGGCGCTTAACATCTCTCTCAAACCGGGCCGGGTTACCGAGGTGGTCGAGGTGTCGAGCACACCTCCTGACGTGCAGACCGCCTCCTCGGCGGTCAGCTCAACCGTCGATTCGCGCACCGTGCGCGAATTGCCACTGAATGGGCGCGACTGGACGACGCTGGCGACGCTCGAGCCCGGCGTGTTGAGCGTGCCCAACCAGGCGACCACTTCTTTCAACGCGAACAAAGGGAACCGTGGTTTCGGCAACCAGTTGGCCGATTCCGGGCATCGTCCGAACGAGAACTCCTATCGCCTCAACGGGCTGACCATCAACGATTACTCGAACGCTGCTCCCGGGGGCGCGACCGGGTTGAACCTCGGCGTCGATTCGGTGCAGGAGTTCTCCGTCATCACCACGGGATACACCGCCGAATATGGACGGACGTCGGGAGCGGTGATCAATGCGATCACGAAGTCCGGCACGAATCAGTTCCATGGCACCGGTTTCTTCTTCGACCGCGACAGCGTCTTTGACGCGCGTAATTACTTTGATGGGCCAACCATTGCGCCCTTCCGGCGTATTCAATTCGGCGGTTCCGGAGGCGGCCCGATCATCAAAGACAAGACGTTCATTTTTGCGAACTACGAAGGGTTTCGTCAAAGCCTGTCTTCTTCGGGGACGATCAACGTGCCAGACGCCGCATCGCGCGCCCTTGCAGTTCCGGCCATTCAACCTTACCTGGCACTTTGGCCGGTGGCCCCAGCCAGCGCACCCGATAACGGTAAGGGGGTTCAGACCCTCGACGTGAACGCAAAGACGATCGCCAACGAGAATTACTTCATCACACGGCTCGATCATAAGATTTCGGCAGCCGACTCGCTGGCGGGAAGTTATTTCATCGATTCGGGCCCGCAATCACAGGCCGATCCCTTGGGAAATACCGTCCATCAAGTGTTCTCGCGCAGGCAAATGGGGAGCTTCGAAGAGACCCACGTTTTCGGCTCCGCTACTGTGAATACAATCCGCCTGGGTTTGAACCGCGCCTTGGGCAAAATCAACGACCCGGTGTCGGGCGACGCGGTGGCGAAGGACGCTGCGTTAGCCATCGCGCCCGGGGCCGCGGCTCCTCCGCAGATTCCGGTGCCAGGATTGACAACGGCCTATGGACTGGGAGGCTTTAATCGTTTTACCCACGCCTGGAACTCGGCGCAGATCGCCGATGACGCGTTCCTCACGCGTGGCACGCACGCCATCAAGATCGGCTTTTATTTCGAGAATATGCAGTACAACGTGCTTGAACAGTTGAGTCCGAATGGCCGCATGAACACCTACGCCAGCCTGGACGCGTTCTTGACAAATGCGGGTGATCAACTCAATGCCCTGGCACCTGGGGGCTCCCATGAAGTTGGTTTCCGGGAAAAGCTCTTTGCAGGCTACCTACAAGATGACTGGCGCGCGCGGCCGAATCTGACCGTGAATCTCGGGCTGCGATACGAGATGAGCACGAGGCCAAAGGACGCCAACACGGTTCCTGGCTACAGCGTCGCCGGATATTCCGTGGCCGCTGCCGGTTTCCAGGAGATCATCAGCCTCTCCAACTGCGCGCAAACTCCGACGTCTTGCGGGCCGGTCGGGGTCAGCAGCCCGATCCTGCGGAATCCGACTACCAAGAACTTCGAGCCGCGTATCGGCCTGGCCTGGGATCCCTTCCACAACGGGAAGACGGCGGTCCGCGCCGGTTTCGGAATGTTCGACGTTCTACCCCTGCCCTACGAGTTCGGCTTGAACACGGCCGCGACCGCGCCATTCCAGATTATTGGAACGGCGAAAGGAGCAACCCTGGGAGGCGGTGCGATTCCGGTCAGCTTCAATCCACTTACGATCAGGAATCGCTTTATCGATGCCTACCCCAAGCGTGCCGATGTGCTCAATTGGAACTTCAACATCCAACGCCAACTGGTGGAGAACCTGACCCTGACGCTCGGCTACGTTGGCTCGCGTTCAATCCATTTGTCGGCTGCGTCGGACGACATCAACCTCGTTCAGCCCCAAGCGGTGAGTGGAGTAGGCTTGGTTTTTCCGGCAAACGGTACACGCATCGACCCGAACTGGGGAGGCGGGGCCGGTATTCGCCCGGTTCTGTTCGACGGTGCCTCTTCGTATAACGCCTTTCAGGCTCAGTTGAAAAAGAGCCTAAGCCAGAACATTCAAGGCCAGCTTTCTTACACCTTTGGCAAGTGCCGCGACTTGAGTTCAGCACCCGTTACGGGCGACACGTTCCTGAACTCGATTGCGGTTCCCCTCATGCTGATCAAGTCGGCGCGGCTGGGTGCGTGCGACTTCGACATCCGGCACGTGCTCTCCGGAACATTCTTGTGGGAGCTGCCTTCGATGAAGAATTCGGGCGCCGTCGTCTCAACCCTCACTGGCGGATGGCAGTTAGGGACGATTGTGACCGCCACCAGCGGCGCGCCCTTCACCGTCACCGTAGGCGATGGCAACGATCCATTGGGTACCGGTTTTAACGGAGATTTCTCGATGGATTTCGCCAGCCTGCTGCCAAACTGCAATGCCATCCATGGTGGTTTGAACTATCTGAACACAAACTGCTTCACTCCGCCCGCCGCACCGTTGTCGTTTGGCGGATGTGCAGCGGGATTTCCGGCCTACGGGGGACCTCCACCGCCGGCAGGGACCCAGCTATGTTCGAACCTTCTTGGCAACACACGGCGGAACCAGTTCTACGGCCCGAACCTGGTCACTGTTGATTTCTCGGTCTTCAAGAACACCCGGATTCCAAGCATCTCGGAAACCTTCAACCTTCAGTTCCGGGCGGAATTGTTCAACCTTCTGAATCGCACGAACTTTTTGTCACCCGGATTTCTCAACACTTTTGGCCAGAACAATTCCGTTTACGATGCTGATGGAAGTAATCTCCCCACCGCGCTGAACCAAACGTCCACGCCGTCAAGGCAAATTCAACTTGGTCTGAAGGTGATCTGGTAATCGGCTGCCGGGAAGTCTCAGGCTTCCCGGCAGGCCGTCCCGCACTCGGCCAGAACCACGGATCCTATTTCGGAATCAGGCAAATTCGCATTGATATATAAAAGCCTCCCGAAGCGGGTCTGGCTTGCAAAATCACCGTCTTGATGCCTAAGAAGGAAGTCGGTTGAACATGACCAGCGGCGCGGCACAAGAGCTCAAAACCACGGGAAGGACAGCACTCGCGGTCGCGCAGAGTCGCGTGCGCTGGCGCGTCATGGGCATCGTCATGGCCATCATGGCGGTGACGGCCCTGAACCGGCTGAATCTCAGCATCGCCGGAAAAGCGATTGAAGAGCAATTCTCCTTCAATACGGTCGTCATGGGGACAGTGTTCAGCGCATTCCTTTGGGGCTATGGGCTATTCCAGATTCCGTGGGGGTACGTCTGCGACCGAGCGGGCCCGCGCCGCACTTTAACAGCAGCCATGCTGTGCTTCGCCGTCGGTTCCGCAGCCATGGGCGTGGTTCCTCGGCTGGCCGCGATTTCAGGTATCAGCGTCCTCGCCGGGTTTCGGTTGGTCCGCTTTGTGACCGGAGTTGGTGAGGCGGCCATTTCATCCAACGTCACGCGCGTCATTGCTTCGTGGACTTCGCTGCGTGAGCGCGGCTTTGCCAGCGGACTGCAGGTCTGTGGCCTCGGTCTGGGCGGAACTCTAACTCCTGTCCTTATCGCGTGGATGATGGTGCACTGGGGCTGGCAGGCCGCGTTTGAAGTTTGCGCCGTGCTGGCGTTCACCGTGGTTGCCGCGTGGCACTCTTACGCGACCGACTGGCCCGAGGAGCATCCTTCCGTCAATGACGCCGAATTGCAGATTATCCATCCCGGATCGCGGAAGGGCGACGTTGGCGCTCGCTCCACACACCGAGGCGTTACCAGCGTGCCCTGGCTCAAGATGCTCCGTAATTTGTCGGTGTGGGGCTTGATCCTTGGCTACGGGCTGCAGGGATATACGTTTTACGTTTACTACAACTGGTTCTACTTTTACGCGGTGAAGGTGCGCGGGCTGGGAATCATGCAGGCGGCGGCATGGACTTCGGCGCCCTTTCTGGCGATGGCGCTACTCTCGCCGGTTGGTGGATGGTTTTCCGATCGCGTCGCGCGGGCAACTGACAGACGGAAAGGCAGGCTAGCCGCCGTTTGGCTAGGGATGGGAATCTCCGCGCTGCTCCTGTATTGCGGCAATCATCTTTCCGTAACCGTCATCGCTCTACCCATGATTGCGCTGGCTGCGGGGTTTAACATGTTCGCGGCTGCCAACTTCTGGGCCGCCTGCATTGATCTGGCGCCGCCGTACTCTGCTTCTCTCTCTGCCTTGATGAATACAATGGGCAGCCTGGGAGGCGTCGTGTCGTCGACAGTAACGGCGGCCCTCGCTGTGCATCAGGGTTGGGGCCGTGCCCTTGATGTGGCAGTATGGATCACTCTCGGTTCCGGGCTGATGTTCACCCTGGTGAACGCAAACCGCGGTATCGAGGAGAGAGATTCCAATTAGAGTCGGTGTCGCCCATCTATGCGATTGCCGGTGGCCATCAAGATCGTTCTGACCGCTCCCTGAGACGGCAAATTGCCGCACGACGAAACAGACGAAGTCGGGTAAGTCAAAGTTTCGTCACCAGATGGCTCGAGTTCACGCTGGAAATCGCGGCTCGCCACGAGGTTCAGACAGATTTCAGGTTGGCCGGCTAGCTTGTTATAACCGGAGCCCGGGGGCGCAACTCTGGCCAGATAACAGTCATGAGAGGATGCGGGCTCATTATTCTTGCAGGGCTTGGCTTCTTTCAAGGGCAGCCATGTGTCAGTTGGGCGCAAGCGCTGTCGGACAATGGTGAACAGACCCATTCCCCCGCAACTTCATCTCCATCCTTTGGGTCCACAGTAGTCAACGGGAATGTCTTCGATCCTTCCGGGGGCGCAATTCCCCACGCCAAAGTCGTGCTGTCGCGGTCCGAGGGCCGCACACTGGCTGAGACCTCGAGCGATGCCGGCGGGACCTTCCGCTTCGAAGGCGTAGGCCCTGGCGCCTATTTTCTCACCGTGCAGGCGACAGGATTTGAGAGCTTGCGGCGCGACTTCCTTGTCGCCAAGAAGGCGATCCCGCCAATCAAGCTTGTCCTGTCGATTGCCACTGAAAAACAATTAGTCACAGTCAGCGCGGATCAGGCCGCGCCTGTGGTTTCTACCGAGGTGTCGGAGAATCAAAACGCCAACACGATTGACCGGGTGGCGCTCGATCGGCTTCCGGTGTTCGATCAGGATTACATCACCACGCTGTCGCGCTTCCTCGATGACAATGCGATCGGGACCAACGGTATCACCCTGGTGGTGAACGGTGTGGAGGCGAATGGTCCCGGCGTCACGAAGTCGGCAATCCAGGAAGTGCGAATCAACCAGAATCCTTATTCGGCGCTGTTTTCCCGCCCGGGCCGGGCGAGGCTGGAGATTATTACCAAGGGAGGCAGCGCTGATTTTCACGGCAGCGTCAGCGTCATGTTTCGGGACGCAGTCTTCGATGCGACGAACAAGTTCGCAACGACGAAACCTCCTGAACGGAGGCAGTTTTACGAGGGATCGCTAAGCGGCCCCATTGGCCGCAGGAAGAAAACGACCTTTCTGCTTTCTCTCGACGAAGACCTCGACGACCAGCAAGGTATCGTGAACGCTTTCGGCGTCAACGGACCCATTAATGAGAACGTTTCGGCACCAATGCGCCATTTCTTCGGGTCAGGGCGAGTATTTCACGACTTCAGGAACGGTGATCAATTCTGGATCGGGTATTCCTACGAACGGCAAACAAATCAGAATCAGAATGTCGGCGGCACGACCCTACCCGAGGCGGGATACGACACAAAGAGTCAGGAACACGAAATCAATTTCAGCTATCGCCACCAGTTCTCGCCGACGTTGATCAACCAGTTGCGTTTTCTGATCGGACATTTCGATCGCCCGACTACCAGCATCAACGAGAACCCGCAGATCGTGGTTCCAGGGTCGTTCACTGGTGGAGGCGCTCAGGCCGATAGCAAGCGCACCGAATATCACTTCGATGGAACCGATGTGGTGAGCTATGTGCGCGGCAAGCACGCGATTAACTTCGGCGTTGATGTTCCCGACATCAGTCGCCGAGGAGAGGACGACTTCACGAATCAAGCGGGGACTTATACCTTTGGGAGCCTTACCGATTACCAGGCGAGGAAGCCGTCTACTTTTCTGGTCCAGAGCGGACATGGCCACCTGGTTTTCCTGGAGAAGGTGCTCTCGGGGTTTGTCGAGGATAATGTTCGCCTGCAACCTAACTTCTCGGTCTCAGTGGGTTTGCGGTATTACTGGCAGAATTATTTCCATGACGATCTGAATAACTTTGCTCCCCGTTTCGGCTTCGCCTTCGCGCCGAACAAAGATAGCAAAACCGTCTTTCGCGGAGGGGCGGGTGTGTTCTTCGATCGTTCCGGTCCTCGGCCGATCGCGGACCTTCTTCACTTTGACGGGATGCATCTGCTGCGCTTTGTGCTCGACAATCCACCTTACCCGGTGACGCCACCTGATTTGGCGGGCGTGCCTGCGAGTGTGGTCGTGCTTGACCCAAGGGCGCGAATCCCGTTCACAGTTCAGTACGGCGCCGGCATTGAACGTCAAATCACGCCGAAGAGTACGCTCAGCATCGCGTATATCGGATCGCGCGGTATCAAGCTCTTTCGTTCCGTTGACGCGAACGCACCACTGCCTCCTCTTTACGCGTCGCGGCCGAACCCGGCCCTTGGGCAGGAACGCGAGATTCAGTCGGATGGCTATCAGAAGAGCAATTCTCTTGAAATTACATTTCGTGGAAGTCCGGTAAAAGCTCTGACAGGCCAAATTCAGTACACCTTGAGCAAGACCTATAACAACACCGGCGGGATCACCTTCTTTCCGGGCAATAGCTATGATCCTAATGCCGAGTGGGCGCGAAGCGACAACGATCGCAGACAGAAGTTCGATTTGCTGGGGTCTGCCCAGGCAGGCCGCTTCTTCATTTTCGGAGTTGCTCTGTCTCTCTACTCAGGGAAGCCGGTAAACATCACGACGGGAAGCGATGATAATCAGGACGGCGTCGTGAACGACCGGCCTGCAGGAGTAGGGCGCAATACATTGCCGGGACCCGGGTTGATCGATCTTGATCTGAGTGTGGCCCACGACTTCGTGTTCTCGAAATCTCCCGAGCATGGAAAGAAACTCACCGTGTCGCTTAATTCATTCAACGTGCTGAATCACCCGAATTACGTCACCTACGTCGGCGTGGTCACATCCCCTAATTTCGGCCGTGCTGTACAGGCACAGCCACCTCGACGGTTCCAAGTCGACGCGCAATTTAAGTTCTGACAGAGCGTTTTAGGTTCCAGGTACTGAAACGAGGAGCCCCGGCTGGTTTTCCGAGACTCCGGTCGAAGGAAAAATCCTGCAGCAATAGCAGCCATCATTGCTCGCCAGAGCCAGCTGAGCCAACAAGCGCCTTTACCTCGTTCCGCATCTAGGCCCAGTGTGCCCCCGGAATCGCCGTTTCTCAATTGGGAGGCAACATGAGACCCGGACTTGAAGAATGGTTTAAAAGAACGGATGGCTGCTTTGTCTGACACGAGTATTCCCTATGGACTTCGCATCCACCGATGGACGAGATTGATTCAGGCGCAAGAAGGAGTCGTACGAGTCCAAAGTGACGGATCAATTGCGACTCCCGTTGAGCCCGACGATACCAACGATGCTATTGGGTACTTGGAGCGTCTAAAACAGATCAAAGTGCCACGATAAATGGGCGAACTCGATTAGCGTCAGTTTCAGACAAGGTGCCCGATGTTCTGGTGTTCCTTGAGGCGCTGGAATCTCTGGCGCCGCAGATCAAATCGACGGAAATCGACCCGCTGGCGCGCGTGGGCATGTAAGGCGAGCGAACGGCAGAATGAGAAGGCGTTGCGCAAACGAACCTGAAGTGAGTTGCGTGAACTGCTAGGCAGGTTCTTGAAATCCATCTGGCGGCGGTTGCCGGAGTGATACCTTCAGTTGTGTTCGCAAACTCTCGACGTGTTGATGAAGCGCGTCTTTCAATTCGGAGGCCAACAAGATGGCCTCTTCATCACTGGAACTGTTCAGCAAGCGCTCACACAAACCCCTGACATGGTTGTCAAACTCCACCCGACTCTCCCTGGCCCACCAATGCGAAAGGGAGAGTATCCGACTCGCGCAAGCAAACAGATCAGGTTCTTCCTGTAGAACGCACGCAATCCGTCAGCGAATTTCCTTGTAGAAGGCGTTTCGCAACCCAAAATCGGCTGAATTCGTCGAGGCGCACGTTGGGCACGAGAGGCACGTCCGAACCGGGCAAAGACTCCTGATCAACTTTGCGATTGCTATGGGAACACCCTTGCGAAGCACGAACAGCCATAGCCTGTCCTAGCCCATCCGAAAGCTGTTCAATCAGCCTTCATGCTGGTTGGTGGCGTCACCACCAAATCGCGCTTTGAAGCCTGGGCCATTCGGTCGCTCGACGTTCGCATTGAGCAATTCCTCAACAGCCGAAACTAAGGCCCCAGACTTGGCTTTTTCAACCACTCGGAAGATTCCGTGCTTGTGAGCCTCCAGAACCACCCTTGCACCGTACATCGTGTGCAGCACGATCTGTACTCCCGGCAGAAGCTTACTGATTTCATTGGCTGCCTGCAGACCATCTACTCTGGGCATCGCGACGTCTAGGATTATCAGGTCGGGTCTCAGCTCGATCGCCTTCGTGATCGCTTCATACCCGTTCGCGGCTTCACCGCACACTTCCCAACCGGTATGCGCTTCGAGCATAGCGCGCACGCCGCGCAGCACCGACTCATGGTCATCTGCGATGAGGATGCGTTTTGTCGGGTATCCCATCTGGAAGTGTATAGAAAGGTTGGCATGGGAATGGCAATACAGGGTTCAGAGTATGCGGAATAGAGATTGTTACGCTTGTGTCAAACTGAGTTTCCGATGGAGCCAGATTGAGCATCGTCCAAAAGGATCATCGGTGGAGTGTCGTCAGACCACACACCACGTATCCGACTACCAGGCCAAATTCCAACCATCTGCCGCACCATTGGCATAGTCACCTTATTTTGCCGTAGCGTTCGGCGTTGGCTCAGTTTAGATGCCGAGAAGTGCCGGTCTCTTCAAAGGGACTACGAAATTCGGCATTAAAGTTGATCAACGTCCACCAAGAAGCCCTCAAGCTCACCCTGAGCCTTGAGATCGCGGATCAGATCATCATTCGATACGAGACGCAGCCTGAATGCTCCAGTCTTTTCCCATGTTTCATGGCACCGCGATTTTACTCCTCACCATTTGGATCAAACTACCTCGGGAGATCGAGCATCTTGTTTATGGCATGACGCCGCAGACCAGACATTACGAGACCAAATTTGCTTTCCCCGGGATATGCAGGGTTCCGATTTCTGAAACATGCCCCGGTGTTTCGTCTGCTCGTGTGTAGGCTGTGGCCGCGGCATCTCGGTCCGCCGCCCTGGACGTACGCAAACCCGAGCAAGCAACGTTCGCGCCTCGGGTAGACATTTTCTATCCCCGAAATTTTGGCTGTTTTGAGAAAACCGGACTTTTTCAACACCCACGTCTGTTTTTCGTCAATTGGCTTCCGAATTGCCACGTCATTCGGAGAACGCAGCCAGCTGGCATGTAACTTCCGTAACCTAGGGGGGGCAATAGCGCAGTTTTAGAATCGCACAGAGTGCCACCAAAGTTGCGGCTGCTTTCAAGAGTCTGGATCCTCGCGCTTGTCTTCCTCACGTCGGTGCTGGCGGTTGCCTTCGCCTTGCTCCCGCGCGGTCTTGCTCGTGCAGCTTTCAGCGACATTATATGTGCTCTCCTGATGCTTTCCGTGCTGATAGTCACCAGTTTGCGCGGTACATCGAGCAAAGGGCGGATGCGCGTGTTTTGGATGCTTCAAGCCACGGGGTGGGGACTCTGGCTGCTTGATCAACTGCTGTGGATTGTTTTCGATCTTGTGCTGAAGAAACAAATGCCGGAGATGTTTTCCGCCGATGCACTCTTATTCATGGCGGGCGTTCCAATCTTAGCTGGCCTGTTGCTTCGGCCGCATCTTCAGCCCTCGGAGCGCAGTGCTCGATTGGGTGCCCTGGATTTTTCGCTGCTCCTGTTGTGGTGGCTCTATCTCTATGTGTTCTACGTGATTTGTTGGCAATACGTTTCTCCTGATCAGGCCCACTACGATATCAACTACGATCTGCTTGATGCAGGAGAGGCCCTGGTGATTGCCTCTGTTTTGGGAGTGTTCTGGTACCGAGCCTCAGGACAGTGGAGGAAGTTTTACGGTTATTTTCTTGGAGCGGTGTTATTCAATAGCGCGGCGTTCTACCTCCTGAATCGCGAACTCCACAAGGGAGTGTATTACACGGGCAGCTGGTATGACCTTCCCTATTCAGCGTCGTTTGCGGCGTTCACCTTGGTCGCTCTAGCCGGACAAGGATTGTCGTCCACGACAGAAACTGCCACAGACGAAACATACGCTTCCTGGATAGCGAGGCTGGCGATGATGGCGGTGCTGTCACTGCCGGTCATGGGTGGCTTCGCTCTTTTGGGCCACAACATTCCTGCTTCAGTTGCGCGTTTTCGTGTACTCGTAACGCTCGGCACAATGTTTGCGATGGCGTTTCTCATTTTTTTCAAGCATTACCGCTTAAATGAGGAATTGAAGCGTACCAATAACGTGCTGCAGGAAGCTTCTCTGACCGATCCTTTGACCGGCCTCCGCAACCGCCGATACTTCTTGGAAACTATCGAAGGAGACGTTAGCCATGCGTTGCGCTCTTACGCCGACAATCGCGATCAACGAACCCGAGACCTGGTGTTTTACCTGATTGACGCGGACAATTTCAAAGAAGTCAATGACCGCTATGGACACGATGTTGGTGACAGAGTGCTAGTAGAAATGTCACGCAGAATCAGTTCGGCTATTCGGCACTCCGATGTTTTGGTGCGGTGGGGCGGTGAGGAATTCTTAATCCTGTCCCGCTATACGGATCGCAGGGATGCTAAGACTCTCAGCGCGCGGGTGCTCGCCGCCGTCAGCGATACACCTTTCGCAGTTACAAATCTGAATGAAACGATTTGTAGAACATGCTCGATTGGCTGGGCTGCATTCCCCTGGCTTTCCACACACCCCGAAATTGTCAATTACGAAAAAGTCCTCAATTTCGCTGATCGAGCCCTTGGAGAGGCTAAGAGGGCCGGGAAGAACCGGGCTGTTGGTTTGTTACCTTCGGGCGATCAACTTGTACCAACAGTGAGTGAGATGGTGTACGCAAGCCACATAACCGTCGATGCTCTCGCAAGCACCGGTACAACCGCCCAGGAGCAAGAATAGAATCCGCACCCCGCAAAGCCAGCCACCAAACGAAACTCGGCTTCCACAGCTTGAACCCACGGGGGACAGTGGGCAGGGTAGCCTTTGTTGGAGTCCACCAGTTGCATGGGTGCCGACAAACGCGCTTGTCGCTATTAACTCCCAAATGTCGCATCGAAATTGGAAACAAGATTTGTAGTTGGCGAAGAATCCCCATAGCACTCACCGACCCTGATTTTGGCGAAGAAAAAGCGCACGCTTGCGAGAACGCCTGTTTTCGTCAACTGACATAGAATTAAGGAAATGCAATCAGGTCCCGAAAACATTCAGTTTTTCTTTGGAAGTCAGGTGGTAGGGTATTTCGAGGACCAACCGCCTTCATCTGCCGGGCAGTATCGCTACATGCCTTTTCGTGGACCGGGGCATTTTCGCTTAGTGCAAGAGTTGGCTCGCAAAGGGCCTCAGTACTGCCACTACGTTGCCGATGGCGAAACCCGCTACTTCACCGTTGCGCGCATACCGAGCGTGCACGTCTTGGAGGTATCGGAGCTGGTGAAATCGCCGGTGTCTCGAATCCTTGAGTCAACGTGAATTTACGAAAAATCTCGATTTCACCGGCCTCCTAAAAGCGAAATACCGTTAACCTATCGGCTGCTCACTCGGGCAACCCTCGCACTGGCACAAGAAGCAAACGCCAACATTTCGGGCGAGCACACAAAGACCCCCACGGCCTCGAATTGGCATCGATGAGCCAGATTCAAAATGACTGATTTCAGGCAACGCTTATTGAGTGTGCCTGTGGCTCGTTGTGAGCCGTGCAGTCGAGTTCTTAAGTGTGCCGCTCACTGACGCTGCCGTCGTCCCGCAATCGTTCCGCAGTTCGTTTGGGGCGCCGGCGGGCGGCGTGCTGGTCGTGTTGTCGATGCAAGGGATCGCGCTGAGGTACATGTAGATCGCTTCGATATCGCGGTCGCTCATGTGCGAGAACGTCGGCCAGGGCATGATTTGGAGAAGATCACCGTCGGGGATATTGTTGTAGGTATCGCCCGCCGCATCGTAAACGATGGGTCCAGTGGGGATGCAAACTGGCGGCGGCGTGACACCGTTGTTAATGTCTGTCAGTTGGTCTGCCGTGCAGGTCGGATGGATGTGGTCGAAATCCGCCCCATGCCTCAGGATCTGCTTGAACTCAGCAAGCGTGTGACCGCCTTCCGGCCGCCCATTCTTATCCGGTGTAAGGTTCCTGGTGATGATCGCCGGACCCGAGTAGCCGTTCGGTCCGGTGGGTGTCCCGACTGTGCCGAAGTTGGCGCCGCCATTCAGATAGACGGTCGGGTCGATCTTCGCCCGCTGATTGAAGTAGGGGTTATTGCCGGTGATGAAGGGATAGATGCCCAACGGCGCCGAGCCACTGCTGTGGCAACCATTGCAGTCGCCAATTGCGTTGACCAAGTAGCTGCCCAGTCCCACCAGTTCCGGGTCCTTGCCCTGAAGGTTGAGTGGAACTGGTGCGATCTTGAAACCAATTTGAACTCTGGCGTCGGTGTCGTCATTACTGGCCTTAACGCGCGGGGCTTTCATCGAGACTGCGACAAGAGCGATCGGCAGCAGCCATAGGATCGCTCCCGTGACTTTCGCACAGGACTGTGTCGTCATAGAGTTCTCCTCTAGATGCTTGATCTGGATTTTTTGGCTTTCCCCTGGGCTCGGAACGAATGGATCGTTTCAGCCGGAATTACTGCTTGCACCGGGGTTGTGCGAAGTCGCGGCTGCTCGGAAACACGGTACACCCACTTTCGGGATTTTCAAGCGAAATTCACAGACCCAGCGGGCGATAACCTCGCACTGACGGAACAGGGGAAAATTGCTATGGACCATGCAGCCGTCGGGGTCAGTTGGCGTAATATCGCATAGCACTCATTGACCCTGTTCGTGGCGAACAAACGGCGCAAGCTTTTGCTAAGGCCTGGTTTCAACAGTCAATCAATTTGGAACGGAAGGATGTTGGCCGGTGTCCGCTCGCGAAGGTATTTCCACCCTTATGTCATGGACAACCTGCACTAATAAAACAGTGCCGGCGACAACAGCGATTGCCCCCACGCTCTTTGCCCAAACCCTTCCTCGGATTAGCAACACAAGTCCTATCACCAAAACAAGAAGGCCAAACAGAGCAAAGGGGTTCGCACCTACGGTTCTCAAGACATCCGGCCATGACCGGGGCGCATAGCCAACTGCAAGCAAAGTCCCAAACATCGCTTGAGCAAATGGCATAGCGTGTACCTCGAAAATATTCTAACGCAGCGTCGAAATCGTGTGAAACCGCGTGCCTCAATGGGGTAGTTGGATAGTTGGCGTAACATCGCCATAACACTCATTGACCTGCGGAAAAGGCGAGCAGACGGCGCAAACTTGTGTAAACGCCCTTCCATGAG
>Ga0307478_10000739_pt1 | contig 31785 bp, 26 predicted proteins | sample atmos_gasesECM4C_2_FD_203713 | JGI IMG/M metagenome (GOLD analysis project Ga0307478, IMG submission 203713) | Hardwood forest soil microbial communities from Morgan-Monroe State Forest, Indiana, United States - atmos_gasesECM4C_05 | ecosystem: Environmental > Terrestrial > Soil > Temperate...
ACCGCCCGCGGCCCGGGCAGCAATGACTCCAGCCCCCGCCCCAGCGCCCGCCGCTTCTCCATCTTCTCTTTCTCTCCCGCAGTCTTCTCCGCTGCCGCCGTCGTCGTCATCCGTTCTCCCCGCAACTTCGCGATTGTCTTTTTAAACATTTGCAGTGCTTAAAACATTTGCAGTGAAGTCATCTTCTGTAGTGAAGTCATCTTCTGTAGTGAAATCATCTACCCGCTTGTCATCCTGAGCGCGCGTTCCTGGCGCGCGAAGGATCTATGCACTTCGCGCTATATCGACATCCGTCGATGTTATATATCGACCAATATCGATGTAAATCACCGGTGCCCCACTTCTGGCCGCTGTTGCCAGAAAGCCTGCCCTGAGCTTGTCGAAGGATGGCGATTCTTCTGGCCGGGTATATATATCGATGACCATCGATCTATCATGCGCTCTTATCCATCTCCGAAGCCGCCGCCGGAATCTCCTCCACCGCTTCACCCTGCTGCTCGCCCCCGCTGTGAACCCCTGTGCCCTCTGTAGTTGGAGCCTCTGTCGCCGCTTCTGCAGCCATAGCTTCTGCTGTCACCTCCTCCGCCGTCCCCGCAGCAACCGGCTCGCCGGGCGCAGCCTGCTGCCGCTCAATAATTTCCTTGGCCAGCCGTATGTAGCTCTCCGCTCCTCTCGACCGCGGATCGTACACCAGCGCCGCCTTTCCATGGCTTGGCGCTTCCGCCAGCCGGATGTTGCGCGGCACAGTGGTCGTGCACAATTTATCGCCAAAGAAATTCTTGAGCTCTGTCTTGACCTGCTGCGCCAGGTTGGTCCGGTCGTCAAACATGGTCAGCACCACGCCCTCGATCGCCAGCTCAGGATTCAGCGCCGCGCGGATGCGTTCGATTGTGTCGAGCAGCTCGCTGATGCCTTCGAGAGCAAAGTACTCTCCCTGCATCGGAATCAGCACCGCATCGGCAGCAACGAGCGCGTTGAGCGTCAGCAGATCCAGCGCAGGAGGACAGTCCAGCACTATGAACTGAAACCGATCGCGCAGTGGTGCCAGCGCCTCGCGCAATCGAAACTCGCGCCCATCAGCGTCGACCAGTTCAAGGTTGGCGCCGATCAGGTCCTTGTGTGCAGGAATGAGCCAGAGTTGCTCAAGCTCTGTCGCGAGCAGCGCCTCCTCGGCCGAGGCCGCGCCCATGAGCAAGTGATAGGAATTCACTCGCTCAGGATCCTTGACGAACCCCAGGCCGCTGGTCGTGTTCGATTGCGGATCGCAATCGACGAGCAGCGTGTTCACTTCAGCAGCCGCAAAGGACGCGGCTAGGTTGATGGCGGTCGTAGTCTTCCCGACGCCGCCCTTCTGATTGGCAACGGCAATTACGCGTCCCATTGAGTTGTAGGAGAAGCCTGAGCTACGCGCAGCATAATGCGCTTCGCATTTCAAATGCAATGATGAATTGCTGTGCAAGCATGTGATTTGTGTGCAAAACCAGGCAAGTGTTCCTGAAGGAACACTAGTTTCGATACAAGTTGGAAGCGACTGGCGTGGGTGAGGTGTTCAAAGTGTTCCTGAAGGAACATTAGGAACAGATTTCACCATCAGAGGGCGAACCTGACCGAACCTTGAGATTCTTACCGTGGCAATAAAATTCTGATGCAGGATTTGATGAATGTTCCTGCAGGAACATTCACACCAAATTGCGAGAGCTAGTGACAAGACCTGCGCAGGCGAGCCAGGTATTCTTTGGCGCTAGACCTCCGTCAGATAAAGGATCATTCACCGTGTTCCTTCAGGAACGTTTCGCAATTTACAGTCACGCGACGACTCTGTGCTGTCGTAAGACTTGTGCACCGATTGAGCCTTTATTCAGTACAAAACTGAGAAGTGTTCCTGCAGGAACACTGTGGAAAACTGTAACGAAGGCAATCCGCTGACGAGATCCTGATAGTCCACGATGCCCCGATATGACCGATCCATCCCCACTTTTTACGGTTCTTTTGCCGGTTTCCAATGGTTCTGATGCCTAAATGGGCTTAAATCATAGCTATCCATCCCACCTGTTAATCATGTTGGTTCGCGACGTCGCTCTACGACGCCAGATGGGCAACCGCCAAGACTCTGGAATGGGAAGCCGGGACGGCAATTGGATCGGACCAGGCCAGGTCGGCGAGGGATTCACGTGCCACGTCAAACTGTCCTGAAGAAATAAGGAGGGCGAGGCGGCCCCCAGGAGCGACCAGCCTGGCGGCGACTGGGAGCACCGCGTCAAAGCGTTCGACAGCGCGCAAGGTCACCAAGTCGAATTGAGTGGCTAGGGTCTCGGCGCGAGTCGTGAGTATATCGATATCGGTCAATGTAAGGGCGCGGGCGATTTCGCGGAGGAAGGTGGCCTTCTTGTGGTTCGCTTCGATCAGGGTAAGGTGGATGTGAGGAGCCCAGATCTTGAGCGGGATGCCGGGGAAGCCTGCGCCGGAACCCAGGTCGGCGACGGTGCCGGCAGCTGGGGCTGAAGCCCCGCGCTCCTCGGCGCCGGCCACGCGGCCCTGAAGGGCCGCGCTTCCCCCGAACAACCCTACAGGGGCTTCGTGGGGAAGCAGGTGGCGGGCGGCGAAGAGGCTTTCGCCGAAGTGGCGCGTGACGACCTGTTCCGGATCGCGGATCGCGGTGAGATTGATGCGCGCGTTCCAGCGCAGCAGTATATCGATGTACGTCGATATACTATCCAGGTCGCTCGTCGTCAGTCGCTGGTCGCTGGCCGAGCCGAGGAAAGGTTGCAGAAGTTGGGCGATACGTGCGCGCTCCATGCCCGTGTCATTGTAGATGGTTGATTACAGTTTAGAAGAAGTCGAAATATAGCGACGCACGCGGAGACAATTCCAGGAGTACGAGGATTAGAGCAAAGTCCTGCCTCGCTGTTGCGCCGGCATCAAGCCGGCAAATCGGGATCTACTTCTTGCTCGCGGGTGGTGTGGGGGCCGCTCCCAAGGCTTTCAGGCGGATCTGGGCCAGCAGATATGAAGAATCTGGGATGTCGACGCCCTTCTTTGGCTTCGCAACCCTGGCATAGTCAGTCAGGGCAGCTTCACGCTCGCCATATTGTTCGGCGATGCGGCCGAAGGCGTACCAATAATCTTCGTCCGGCTCGTCTAGATTGAGCTCGTCCATGGCCTGCACAAGAACCTCGCGGGCCTCTTTGGCTTTTCCGAGCTCAGCGTAAACGCAGCCCAAAGTGTGGAGGATACTGGAATTGTTGTTGCTAAGCTGAGCGCCCTTGAGGGCGGCTTCGACGTCCGCGGGCTCCACTCGTCCGATGAACAGGGAGTGCCAGGCCATGCGGTTCAAGTCTCTGGTTTCGGCACTTCCCTGATCGATGAGTTTCTGCCCGAGCGTGTGGGCCAGGGAATAATTACCCTGCACGACAGCAACCAACGCCATGCCCCGGATGGCATCACGATCCTCGGAAATTCGCTTCAGTCGATCCTGAGCGAGTTGATAGGCTTCATCGAATCGGCGGAGAAGCGCCAGATCGTACATCTGAGCGAGAAAAACTTGCGTCGATTCCGGGTGCTGTTTGGCCAGAATGAGACACCACTCCAGCGATTTTTCAATTTCACTGAGAATGCCGTAGCCCTCGAGGTAGGCCAAGGCGGCGCCGAGCTTGTCGGATTCTGTCGCCGCTGAAACGTTTTCCTCCAACACGGCGATACCCTGGCGGGCCGTTTCTTTCTGCGCCGTGAGAAGGGACGCCGCGGCAAGTTTCATAACGATTGGATCGGGAGTTCTACCTTTGGCCCAGAGCCGCGGAAAGCGCTCCCCGGCGAGGGGATCATCGCCAGCAGTGAGGTGTCGATCGTCGCGCAACCAATCCAACAGAATTCGCGCACCTTCAAGATTGTTCTGGGCAAGACGATCGAGGACTTCGAGGCCGATCCCAGCCACGTAGCCGGGAGATTCAGTAGTAGCGAGCACGCGGTACTTGCCATCCTCCTTGACGATATATGTCGAGGCCTTGTAGGGGGCGGAAGGCCAGAGAGTGACTTTGTATCCTGTAGCGTCATCTCCCTGGACCTTGGGTTGCGCTCGAGCAACAGATAAGTCAAGGCCGACATTCGCAGACTGGCCGGTGCGAGCTCTATGGGTGAGAACCCGGCGCTCCTGTTTCACAAGGCGCTCGAGCATATCCGTGGTGGCGATGCCCACGCTGCCGTTACGGCTGGTGACGGAGCGTAACTGCTCGAGGGTCAGATTCGGATCAGCTTGGAGGAGATGGAAGCGGAGGGCGGTGCCAACAGGATCATCCGGAAAGATGATCTGCGCGTGGGGCTGAGTTCTGCGAAACATCGAAGCGTCGGCTGCAATGTTCGAAGCTTTCTCGCCGGAAGCACCGGCCTCTAACAGATCGGCAGCCGCAGAGTAGTTGCCGACATTGGCCAGCATGTCTCCTGCAGCTTTCGCGATTTGCTTGAACTGATCGTCTCCACTCGACCGCTTGCGAACCTCGGCAAGAGCCTCCCGCGACCCGTTGAGAGCAGCCTCGCAGGCGACGATCAAAGCCAGCGGAGGTGGGTTCAAACTTTGCGCGTTCTTCTCGGCTTCGGAAAATTCGCCAGCGTAAAACAGAGTGAAAGCAAGATTGTTGCGCAATCCCAGTTCCGCCAGTTTTTCTGGAGTCAGCTTGCGATACTCGGCGATGGATTCTTTAAGCGGAGCGGAAGGACTGTAGCGCGCGCCCCAGGAGTCGTACTCGAGCAGGATGGCAAGATCGCCGATAGTGGAGTTATCGTCGGGATCGAGGGCTTCAGCGGCTCGCAGGGCAGCTTCGGCTCCGACAAAATCGCTGCCGGGGCGCAGTTTGCGGCCGACGCGGTCGTATTCCAGAACTTGAGCGAGAGTTTTCTGCGCAAGAGCGGCCTTGGGCTCCAGCTTGATCGCGGTTTGGGCTTCAGAGCGCGCCGACTCTCCCATGCCCGCCTGGAGCAGAGTCATTGCGAGCTGCAGATGGTGGACTCCTTCTTTGGGATGGAGCGCAATCAGGTCGCGGTAGGACTGGAGAGCCTCGCGAACTTTGCCCTGGTTGAGCAGAGTCTGACCGATCGGATCGAAATAGATAAGGACGGGCCCGCCTTCGCGAACTTCAGCAACGCTGTTGCGGAGATCGGTGACTTCGGCAGCAGTGAGCCGCCGCTTGACCATGTCAAACCGGACGGTGGCGTGGACGACACCGTCTTCTGCGGCGGAAAACTCTTCCGTGAAGAGGCCGGGACCGAGCGACCGTTTGATGTTCTTAGGCAGAGGCTTGGGTTTGAATCCCACAGGCGGAACGATGGTGTACTGCCACTCAGTGATGAACGCGTCGCGCAGCTGGTAGTCCGCGGTTCGTTTCTTCTCTGGTTTCGCGCCAGGCTCGCTCTCAGCTTTGGGATCCGGTTCCTTCCCGCGTTGCTGCAAGTCGGAAGGAAGACGTCCGAAAAGAGTGTCGAAACGAATGGCGGCCGCAGCGACATTCAGCTCGGTGCTGCCGAGGCGGGCCTTGTCAGTCTCGATGACAAGTTCGAACTGCTTGGAAAGGTCTGCAGGATCGGAGCGATCGATGCGGTCAACCTTATCAGCAAGATATTGCACCTTGGCGTAGTTGGTCAGATCTTCTTTAACGGTCTTGCTCTGCTTATCGGCATAGGAGCGGCGGTACCAGGACTCGAGGCCGCCGTGAGGGAACGAGGTCTCAATAATCCGCGCGGGTCCATTTTCGGCAAGATAAATCTCGCGCTTCTCAACAAGGGCATTTTCGGCTGAAGAGCTGAGCGGCGTACGAATAAGCTCATTCGTTCCATTCCGGGCAATGAGCGAGAGCCGATCCTGGTCGGAGACCGGTAACTGACCGACCCGGGCATATTCATCGGTGGCGTCGATCCAAAGATCGGGGGGGCCGGGGGCGTACACGACGGCGTGATCGAACATCCCCATGCCGGGCAAATCTGGAGTCACATCGACACGGCCGCCGACATTAAGCAACGCAATATACGCCGGAATGTTGGTGGCGCGGAACAGTGCAACCAGCAAGGAAGATTTGTCTTTGCAATCCCCGTACTTGCGAGTGAGCGTCTCGGTTGGAGAGCGCGGGACGACCGCGGCGTCAGCGAATTCAACTCCGGTGTAGCGAATCTCGCGGCTCACATACTGAAGAAGGGCAGCTGCCTTTTCCTCCCGGGAGGATTTGCCCGAGGTCAGGCGGGAGACGAGAGACTTAACATCGCCAGCAATTTGCGTATCGACAATCTGGCTGTACTGCTCTGCGACCGCCTGCCACGAACTCGCCGTCGAGAAAGTGATGTTGGGATAAGCCGGAACATCGCTCGGCAGTCCGGGGTCAAGTTCCTCAAATGGCTCCAGGGGGCCGACATCGAAGATTATATGCAGGCGGCCATCCGCTTCGGTGCGTTGCGGCTTCAGATCAGGGAGCAACTCCGCGTGGTAGCGCAAAGGCAACGTGGACGGGGCGTCGAGAATCAAGCGGGCATGATGCAGAGGCGCGGAAAAGCCGAAATAGAAACGCTCCACCGAGCCAGCGCCGAAGAACGCAGTACTCTCGCTATCGCTTTCCTCCTCCTCGACGAGGGAACCGGGGGCAATTGAGGGCAAGGGCGCGCGCAATACGCGGCGGTCGCTGAAGACGCTTTCTTCGGTGTCGCGAGCCGGAGAGTCAGTGACGGTGGCGAGATCGAGCGGATGCATCGCATAGTCGGGAGTAATGACCCGGGCATGCAGGACGGGGCGTTGTTCGTGCCAAGGTTCCCAAGTGTAGGAAAGGCTCGCCCATTCTTCAGCCCCTCTCTGGGTGAGAACTTTGTAGAGCAGATATCGGGTGCGCGCGAACTTGCCTTCGGCGTCGAAAACGATATTTTGTTCGTTTTCAAGAACCAAGACGTCGGAGTTCGCGGGCGGAGCGACTTGAGAAGCTTGCTGATAAAGGGCAGCCGCGTCAGGGGCAAAATGCCGAAGCTCGGACTGGGCCGATGCGTTTGAGGCCGCGCCGGTCAACGTCAGACAACACAAAATGGCAGTGAGGGCGGAAAAGGGAAGCAGGTGAGTCCGATAACAGGACAAGGTGGCGCCTCATCATGAAGAGAAACACTAAACGGTAACGCGGAATCGGGCGACTCGCAAGTTGGGAAGCTCGCACAGCGATTGGTTCGTTGTCAGCAGGCCCGGCGCAGCCCTTGACTGGAACAGGGTAATTCTGTATATTCAGTCTGTACTGAAATTAACGATATGCCAGAACTGACACACGTACAAAAGCAGTACATCCTGCACTGGGGGGAGATGGGGACACGGTGGGGGATCAACCGGACGGTGGCGCAGATTCACGCACTGCTGTACCTGTCGCCGCGGGCGCTGCCGGCCGAAGAGATTGCCGAAACGCTCAGCGTGGCGCGGTCGAATGTGAGCACATCGATCCGGGAGCTGGAGACCTGGGGAATCGTGCGCGCGGTGCATGTTCTGGGCGACCGGCGGGAGCATTACGAGTCGATGAAAGATGTGTGGGAGATGTTCCGGCTGGTCATTGAGCAGAGGAAGCGGCGCGAGATTGATCCGACGCGGGAGATCTTGCGGCAGTGCCTGGCCGATCTGGATCCAAAAGAACCGGGAGCGGATTACACGCGCGAGCGGCTGGCGGCGATGGCGGGATTCTTTGAAGCGGTGACCGAGTTGTACGACCAGATGAAGCGACTGCCGACCGGAGCGGTGCGGAAGATGCTGCGGATCGGGACGAAGATGCGGAAGAAGGCGAGTTAAATTTTTTTGAGATGCGAATTCTGTTTATACAGAAGTGTCAGAACGAACGAGGCTACTAAGCAGGTAGAGATGCTTCGACTGCGCTCAGCATGACGAGGCCAGGGAGAGTCGATGAGCGGGACGGTGGTCATCACGGGGGCGTTCAGCTACACGGGGAAGTACACGACCAGGATTCTGCTGGATCGCGGATTTCGAGTCCGCACCTTGACCTTTCATCCGCCGCGGCCGAACCCGTATGGCGACCGCGTGGCGGTCGTTCCCTACAACTTCGAGCGGCCGGACGAATTGCGGCGCAGCCTGGAAGGCGCATCGACGCTGATCAATACCTATTGGGTGCGCTTCCCGCGCGGAGGAATGACCTTCGAGACCGCGGTCCGCAACAGCAGGATCCTGATTCACGCTGCGAGAGAGGCCGGGGTGCGGAGGATCGTGCATGTCAGCATCGCCAATCCGTCGCTCGAGTCTCCGCTTGGCTACTACAAGGGCAAGGCGCAAGTGGAGCAGGCGTTGCAGGAGTCAGGATTGCCGCATTCCATCTTGCGCCCCACGGTCATCTTCGGAGCGGAAGACGTCCTCATCAACAACATTGCGTGGTTTGTGCGCCATTTCCCGGTGTTCGGGATTCCCGGGTACGGGCGCTACTCCATTCGTCCGATTTATGTGGAGGACATGGCGCGGCTGCTGGCGGACGCGGTTGACCGCCAGGGGTCGGAGATCGTGAACGCGGTTGGTCCCGAGACGTTTGGTTTTGAGGAACTCGTGCGGATGATTGCGAAGAGCGTGGGACGAAGCGTCCGTCTGGTTCATATGCCCAGGTTCATGGCGTATCTGGCCACGGTGGCGACGGGGTGGATGGTCCGCGACGTCGTGCTGACGTGGGAAGAATATCAGGGGCTCATGGACAATTTGCTGGCGCCGGAGGGGCCATCGGCGGGCGCGACAAGGTTGAGCGAATGGCTCAAGGAGAATGGCGAACGTGTCGGGAAAGAGTATGCCTCGGAGGTGGCGCGGCATTTCACGAGGGCAAATGGATCACAGGCTGAACCACAGTGAGCACAGGGTTGCACGGGGGGAATATGACTCTGATGAAGGAACTGATTTGGGTAGCTGGAGCGGTCCAAGCGGGGATCGTGGCGGCGAATATTCCGCTGCCGGGGCGGTTGCGAGTGCGGGAGCGGATGGCGGGGGTTCCGAAATTTGTGCGGCAGATTTTTTATGTGCACTGGGTCTACATCGTGATTGTGGTCGGGATCTTTGCGGCGCTTTGTTTTGGGTTTGCCGGGGAACTGGCGGGGGCAAGCCGGTTGGGGCGATTTTTGAGCGGAGTAATGGCGGGCTTCTGGTTGCTGCGGATTGGTCTGCAGGTCCTTTATTACGACTCCGAGGTGCGGCGGGAGAATCGAGGGCTCGACATGCTTTATCTGGGGTCGCTGGCTTTGCTGGTGGGAATTCTCGGGACAGCCGCGGTGAGGGGTGAGTGGTGATGGGGAGACCGAAGAATCAAAATCCCCACCCTACGAAAACCGCGTAGGGTGGGGCACCCGCAAAAGTCTTCACCCTCTCGCACAAAACGCGAGAAGGGTGGGGCAGCCGGGATGCGAAGAACCAAGATCAAATTCCCCACTTCTGGCAAATTCGGCCAGAAGTGGGGCACCCGGACACCCGGGGCACCGGGCGGGGATGAGGTGATCATCGATGAAACTCGATCTATATGAGGCGCGTCAGGGCGAGAGTAGTGCCACGGATCGCCGCCTAGAACAGTTGAAAGAAAATCTGGAGTCGGCGGTGGAAGGCATGTCCGGCGAGCAATGGAGCTGGCATCCTCCGGGAAAGTGGTGCGCGGCTGAGGTGTTGGAACATCTGTATCTCACCTATACCGGAACGATCACGGGATTCGAGAGAGTGATGAGAAAAGGAAAGCCGCTGGGCTCACGGGCTTCCATGGCGCAGCGCGCGCTGACCTTCGTGGTCGTGAGACTGGGCCACCTGCCCGCTGGACGAGAAGCGCCTGCCATGGTCCGGCCGAGGGGCTTGCCGGCGGAGCAGGTGCGAAGTGAGATTGGAACAAAGATTGCCGCGATGGATGCGATCATCGCGCAGTGTGAAGCGCACTTCGGAAGCAAGGTAAAGCTGCTCGACCATCCGATTCTGGGGCCGTTGACTGCGGCAGAGTGGAGAACGCTTCACCTGGTGCATGGACGGCATCACCTGAAACAGCTTGTGCGACTGCGCTCGCAAAAAGGACCAGTAAAGCGGGCCAGCCTTAATGACAATGCTGCTTCGTGGGCGAGGCTATCCGCCATGGCCGGCGCCGTGGCGTGGGCGGCGCTTGCGGTGCTGGGGCGCATGGGAATCGCGCGGATTGGAGCGATTGAGTTGCTGTTTTTGTTTGCGCCGCTGGTCGTCGTTCCCCTTGGCATCGAGTTGGGACGCACGGTGGGTGGATCCAGTTGGTGTGAGGACATCGCGCAGCGGTTACAACCTGTTGGCGCGGCATTGGCGGTTCTTGCGATGTGGTTGCCTCCGGGGAGGACGGCTGGAGGCGTTGCCTTGGGATGGATGGGGGTTTGTTTGCTGATGGCTATGGGAGGATTAGGTCGATTGCGGTCGTGGTTGTGGGCCGACGCGAGCGGGGGCGCCCGCGCCACATTTGTGCAGGCAATACTCGGGGTCGCGCAGATTGATTTGGCAGTCGGCGGAGCGTGGCTTGTGGCTTCGCGGCTTGGGATGCGGCCGATGGGGATTCAGGAGCCGATTGGACTGTTGACGGCGGTACATTTTCATTTCGCGGGATTTGCTACGGCCACGATTGCAGCGGCAACGGTTTCGTTTGCTGAGACACGGGGGGCCCAGGGTTGGCTCCGGCGCGTAGTCTTGCTGGTTATCGTGTTGCCGTTCGTGGTGGCGGCGGGATTTGTGATTTCTCCACGGCTGAAAATGGGAGCGGCCTTGATGTTCTCGATCAGCGTGGCTGGGCTGGCCGTGTTCCTGCGATCCGTGAGTAAACACGTGAACGACACGATGGCGCGGGTATTGCTGCAGATTGCTTCAGGAGCTGTGTTTGCCGCGATGCAGTTCTCGAGTGCGTACGCCGTGGCGGATTTTCTGGGAAGTGATGCGCTTCCGATCCCACTGATGGCGCAGACGCATGGGCTTCTGAATGCGTTTGGATTTTGTCTGCTGGGATTGTTGGGGTGGTTGATCGAGAGCTGTCGGTAGTCGAGCGGCACGTATCCAGTTATATTTTCAGAATCAAGATCCCCACCTTACGAAAACCGCGTAGGGGCGCCCGCCGAGAAATCCAGTTATATCTTTCGAGTCAAAATCCCCTTCCTCTCGCACAAAACGCGAGAAGGGTGGGGCACCCGCATGTTTTTCTTCGGTAGAATTAAGTCTGATCTCTCGTTCTATCCTGCTATTAAAAGGGACAACCTACATGACACAGGGGAGTGGCGGAGTAACTGATGTCGCGCGGGATGCGGCCGACAGGAAAGTCTGGGTCACGCTGACCGGGTTGCCGCTGAGATTCAAGTTGGAGTGGCCGTTTCACCGGTCGACGTCAGGGGCGGATTTCTGGGTGCTGCATGGAGACATCCGGCTGGAGGGATCGGATGGGCTGCATGCGCTGGTGGCGGTGAATCTGTCGCAGACGGTGCACGAGGTCATGCCGTCGCTCGAACCGAAGGATGCGGAGGCTCCGGTAATTAACGCCCTGCGCAAAGAGGTCGACCGGCGGCAGATTGAGTTTGTGAAGTCGGGGAAGCTGTTGCCCGTGCCGTTTTCCAGCCGGCATTATGACTTCAAGCGCGGGCAGTGGGTATTTGGTAAGGCGACGGACGAGGCGATGGCGGAGTTTATCGAGAGGAAAGTGTTTTGGGAGACCTGGTTGGAGAAGTCCCCACTTCTGGCAACACCAGCCAGAAGTGGGGCACCCGCGTCCGTCGAGGAAACGCGCGTTTGGATTGGGGATCCGGCGGAGGCGCAATATTTGCAGACCACGCCCGGGCATTTGGTCGAGATCGCAGCGCGGTTGGTGGCGGCGCAGGGATTGCTGCGGATCGAAGGCGAATGGGGCATGGCGACGCAGGGGCTCATGAACCAGGCCGAGCGGTTTGAAAAGGCGCGGCTTGCGGCGGTGGAGGAGTTGGAGAAGAAGCACGCGTACGAGAGAGGGTAGGGCAGTTGATTGGCTGCGGCCTAATGCGGCTGTAACCTCGGAAGTAGCGCCGGCACTTCGGGGCTGACGACCATTGGTGTGGACTTCCCATCGCACGTGCCGGGATTGTAGCGCCAGGTTTGGATGATTTTTAGCAGATCATCGACTGTTCCTTTGTGTGCAAAATTCATAACCTTGATGTTCTGCGGTTCCCCTTTTGTGTCCACTACAAACCACACCTTGATGAGAGGTACGTGACCCAGGATGTGATCGGGGTCTGGCATCATGATTCCCCATTTCGTCTGCGTCGGAGGTACTGACTTCCCGGAACATTCGCCAATCTCGGCTGCCCCTGACGGCGATACGAATAATGCCGGATCGGGCGAAGACTCGAGGGAAAGATCATCGACGACCACAGTCATCGTCTTGTGGCGGTCCTCGAAGCAATATAGGTCGCGCGGAAACAAGTGGTCACCGAATTTTCGGAATGTCCGGAAGCCGCAGGAGTAGCGCACGATATTTTGCAGACGCCTTTTAGGGGACGCTTCCTCCAGGAAGAGGCCGCTGTTCTTCTCGAAACAGAATGACGCTTGCAGGTCCAGCATGACGGGCTTGGTGTAGGCGCAGTCGCCGCTCAAGCCAGCCGTGGAACGCTCGTTGACCGACGTAAAGTCGAATTTACTCCAAACAGGGGGAAAGATCGCGAGCAGCGCGGATAGTTTGTCTACTTGCTGCGGGAATCCGTCGGGAAAAAGTGTCCAATGCTTGCCGACACCTCCGACCTCGATGTGCCGCAGATCTCCTATGGCCGTTTCGCGATGCCACTGCGAGTTCGAGACCCAGACTTCAGTATAAGTTCCGTGTACCGTTTGGAGATCGTCTCCGATAAAAGAGAATGTTGCTTTGAGCCGGAAGGCGGGAGAGCGCGCAGAACGAATGTCTGAAAGTTGGCGGGCGTGTTGCAAGAGCGCCTCAGCGCGAGCCTGCACATCTTGCGCCACAGAACAGGTTTGAAAAAGTGCAATGCAGGCGGCCGAGAGAAGAGTGTGGAGGGTCATCGAAGGCGAACTGGAGTATCGTACACGAAGACGGAGCGCCTGAAATCGAACGCCGCAGCGGCCCCTAGGGCTAAAGGCCTTTTTTGTTGGCCTTTACGGCACGGCTGAAGCCGTGCCCTTCCCGAATCCCGCTTTAGGAAGTTACTCCCAAGCCACAGCACTACTCTTCCGCTGCCTTCCGCGAGAACAATCCCCAGCAGAATTGCGGGGCGATGGCATAGTTCACCTGGACGAGCACGATCGCAGCGATGCTGTAATAAGTATTCAGAAAACATAACGCGGCGCCGGCGGCGTAGAGGGATTGGGCGATGACGATGCGGCGCACGACGGCAGTATGAATGTCGGTGGGAACGTGATCGGAGAGCAGCGCTGCGCGGGTGGCGTAGCTCCAGCTCCAGTAAAGGGTTGCTCCGAGTAACAGAATGTTCATCCAGTAGACGAGCAAGGCCGTGCGATAGTGGATGAACTCGGCCAGCAGCGACGTGGAGAACGGGATCAGACACACGGCGCAGAGGAACGCGATGTGAATCCAGGCGAGATTGCGGTCGGCGCGGGCGAAATGGTTGAACTGGGTTTGCTGTCCGACCCAGAAGATGCCGAGGGTCATCACGCTCATCAGAAAAATGAGCAGGCGCGGTGAAAGGGCAACCAGCATCCGCCAGAGCCCGTGTTCGGAGTGGACGGCATCGCTGGCGGGCACGCGGAGATCGAGCACGAGCAGAGTCATGGCAACGGCGAAGATGCCGTCGCTGAGGCGGCGAGGCGTTCGACACTCTGTCCGGCAACACGGTTGTAGAGAGAGTGCATCGAAGAGAGTTTACAGGGTTTGCATTTGGCGCGAGGAATACAGACGGGGATCGCGACCCTGATGTCGCAGACGCTGCAGCCTTAGGATGGGGCGCGGCGCGATCGAATAAATCGAGTTTCGCTCAACCGGACAGACCCTTCGACGCCGCCCAGGGCAGGGGAGGGCAGCTGTCCCAGCATGTGTGTCCAAGGGGAACAAGTTGGGGAAGACGTTTTGGGATGCGCGCAGCCTCTGGACAACGTTCGTGATTGCCGTTTTTCTCATGCTCAGTTGCATGAGCGGATGGGGGCAAGATCAGACACCGCCGCCCGCTCCGGCTCCGCAGCAGCCATCGCAACAGGATGCCCCGCCGCCGAAAGCTCCGGAGAATCCTCCGCCCAAACCTCCCGACGCGCCCTCTTCGAGTCCTTCCGAGAATCATCCGAAGGAAGAAGGCAGTTCGAGTCCCGCGCAGGCTGCGGCGAAGAAGACGAAGGACCTGACGATTCAGGCAGCGGAAGAGACCAGGAAACTGGGAGAAGCGACGCTGCTCCAATTGCGGAACTGGGAGAGTGGATGGCTGACTGGACCGTATAGCGGACGAAGCCGGCCCCTGTTGCCGTTGGAGGCGAAACAGCGGCGGCAGATTTATCTGCAGCAGACGCTCGTCACTCCCGAGACGTATCTCAAGCGCATGTTTGTGGCGGGGATCGATCAGGCGCGGGGTAGTCCGCATCAGTGGGACGATGGCTGGGGCGGGTACGCCGAGCGGTTCGCGTCGCGCGAGGGACAGTTCATCGCGGCGAACAGCCTGGCGGCGCTGGGTAATGCGGCGCTGAAATACGATCCGCTCTACGACGAGTGCGCGTGCAAAGGCTTCAAGAGCAGGCTGCGGCATGCGATCGTGCGAAACTTTCTCACTTACAACCGTACCGAAGAAGAGATGCGTCCGCAGTGGGCGCTTTATGGCGGAGCCTTTGCCGGGGGAGTGATTTCGACGGCGTGGAAGCCGCATCCGCGAAACGCCTTTGCCGAAGGCGGCCGCGCCATGCTGGGACAGGCGGGATATGGAGCGCTGCTGAACTTCTTCATTGAGTTTGCGGGAGACATCAATCGCAAGCTGGGCGCGCCGCGATAGGCAACAACTAAGGGGAATTCTTGATCGCGAATGGGGCACCTACCCGATAGCGAGGGCGGAGATTCGTAGGTTCCACTGGCAGGGGGGCAGGTGTCGGGTGTGGACCTGCAGCGGGGATCGCCCCCTTCTTGCAGGGAATCCGGGCCCGCGTCTCTCTCTAGCCTGCCCCCGTTTCTCTGGCACCTTCCAAGTCATGAGGCAGAGACGTAGCTGAGCTACGTCTCTACGGCGGGGCTTATGCTGCGGAAGGCTTGCGGACGAATTGCGAGACCACCGTGCCGAGCGTGAGTAAAGACATTAACGAGATGATGCCGAGCGAGATCACGCAGTAGATGCACCAGACGCCAAGGACGTGGGCTTCAATGTTGGCGAGGTAGAGCGAGAAGGCGAGTCCGGCGAAAGTGGGGATCAGGAGCAGACGGTAAGCGCGAAGATAAGCCAGGACAGCCATAAGGATGTATCCGGCCATGCCGAGGACAGCGACGGGAATGCCGGCGAGCATGGCGTAGGGGGAATGATTGACGACGCCGCAGTCCCAGTGTTCGTTAATGTCGCAGGGCGCGTCGCCGTATTCGCGATAGTGTTCGCGCAACGCGAGCGAGGAGACGATCAAGCCGAGTACTGCGAGGGTGAGCAGGAGATATTTCATAAGTTATGGAATGCCGTCCGCACTGGTTGATCAACAATCAGGATCAGAATCAAATCAAAACAATCAAAGGCAGCGGACAGAGCCTGCCGAAGGGAGTGTCCGCTCCATACCATGATTGATCAGCCCTTATGGTCCAGCGCGTTCGAGGCATCCTTTATTAAATCAGAAACCTGCCAGTCGCTGCCGTGATACCACTTCGCGATTTTGCCGTCGGGGGTGATCACGCTGGTGCTGAGGTTGTGGGTGATCAGGCCGCCTTCGGATTTGTAGACGACGCCAAAGAAGTCGGCGAGCTTCGGCAGATCGGCTGAGCGAGGGACGACGAATCCCCAGTGAGCGAACAGCTCGGGATCGTGCGTGTGGGCCACGCTGAAAGCGTATTCGCGAAGAACCTTGGGAGTGTCGTGGTCGGGATCGAAACTGATGCTGAGCAACTGCGTGCGCCCGGCGAGCGCGGGATCGGCGGCGAGTTGACGGCTGATCTCGGCAAAGTTGCTGCTAACGCGCGGGCAGAAATCGGGGAAAGGACAGCGGGTATAGATAAAAGTAACGAGGAGGACCTTTCCGCGATATTGGGAGAGAGAAATCCGCTTGCCGCTCTGGTCGGTGAGTTGAAAGTCGGGGACTTCGTCCCCGGGCGCGGGAATATGTTGCGCCTTCGGTGCGGGTAAAGGCGATTTGGAGTGGGCGGTGACTTTCACGTTTTCCAGCCAGTAGTCGGGGGCGGCGTTGTTTCCTGGCTCGATGACAACCACGTCGGCAGAGATGGAATCGCCGGGGGCAAGCTGGGCCAGCATTGATGGCGGCTTGATTTTGTAACTCATCGCCATGGCGCTCATGAATCCGGGAATGTCGTCGCCGTCGATGATGGCGGACTGGTTCTGGGCGTCGATGGAGATGATGCGGCCGGTGAAGTGATAGCGCTTGGCGGCGGGGGCGGCATGATGGCATGAGGAAACCAGAGCAACGGTAAGAAGGATGATCGCGAACCCAGAGGAACGGAGATTGTTCACGGAGTTAGTGTAACGTTTTCGGAAGATGGTAATGCCGTGCCTGGCGGCACTCGTTTGTTTGACTGCGCCTTTCCCGGCACTACCGGGCCGCGCTTCCACATTTCGCCGCTTTTGCGGCTGGATTCCAGGGATCGACGGGCAGGGGCTAGTTCCGCGGCATCGTAACTTTCGAAAATCCCCACCCTGTCGCAAACGGCGCGACAAGGGTGGGGCACCCGGCTCGGTTCTGGCGATCGACCGGTATGAATTTAATTCTCGCGCCAGGAAAACCCCCACTTCTGGCAACACCGGCCAGAAGTGGGGCACCCGGCGGGGCACCCGGCACCCGGTTCTGTCTTCACACGTTTCATTTGTTGCGCTCGGGGATTTGTGACATTCTCGGGGCGATCGGATCTATTTCCATTTTGCGATGAGGTTCTTCGATGGCATGCAACCCTGAAGTGTTGAAGCACGTTCCGCTGTTTGCTTCGCTGGATGAGGAAGAGACGGCTGTGTTGGCCGGGCAGGTGCGGCTGAAGACGTTTGCGCCGCGCCAACGCATCTACAAGATCGGCGATGCCGGGGGGCAGGCTTACGTGGTGGTGTCAGGGCGGGTGCGAGTCTCGACCGTCGACCAGGATCAGCAGGAAGTTGTGGTCGACGAGCCCTCGCATGGCGAATTTTTCGGATTCGCTTCGATGCTGGAGCAGACGCCGCATCAGACCGAGGCCGCTGCGATTGAGGAAGCAGTGTGTCTCGAGGTCGACCGCAAAGACATCGCAGTGCTGCTCCAGCGCAAGCCGCTGGCGGGGATGGACATGCTGCGCGTGCTGGGCCGGCAGTTCCACGCCTCGCAGCAACTGGTGCGGCTGCGGGCGAACCGGCATCCCAATGATGTCATCGAAAAAGATGCGACCCTCGGCGAGCACGTCGCCGATATAGTCGCGGGCTTCGGCGGATCGTGGACATTCATTATTCTGTTCAGCATCGTTCTTGCCATTTACATGACCGTAGATGCAGTGCTCGGCAAGAGGGCCTGGGATCCGTATCCGTACATCCTGCTGAATCTGTTTTTGAATATGCTGGCAGCGTTGCAGGCGCCGATCATCATGATGAGCCAGAACCGGCAGGACACGAAAGATCGCCTGCGCGGCGAGTTGGACTACGACGTGAATCGGAGATCAGCCATAGAGATTCAGGGCCTGGCGCGGAAGTTGAATCTGCTGGGAGAGAAGATTGGGGATGTCGAGGAGATGATGCGGGAGAGGCTGGCGCGAGGGTGAATGGTTTTTGGCCACGTTTTCAACTGATGGCGGATGGTGTGGCTTCCGCACTGTCCGTGCCGGGTGAATTCTGAAAAAGGAAAGAGCCCCAGCAGTGAACCGGGGCTCGGGAAAAGAAACTACCAGACTTAGTACACACTACCTGCAGACTTTACGACTGTGGACTGGACGGCAGTGAGCGTCTGGACTTGAGTGTGAAGGGTGGTTGTGTCCCACGGACCGTTGACGGAGCAGCCGATGTAGATGAGATTGGTGGGGTTGGCCAAGTTGACCCAACCATTTACCACCAAAGTCGTACTGCTGGTTGTTTGTCCGTCAGCGGTAAACGGGAGTTCCATCGTTGCGAAGGCCGGCTGCCCCATGTTCATCGGGCTGCCGCCGCCATCGGAGGCATAAAGATCGCACCAGGGGTTGACGAAGCGGTGCCCTTGGGGATCAACTCCGTAGGCGAGAGTGACATTCCCAGTCACCAGATAGGAACCCGCAGGGATGTTCGTAAGTTGGATCACTCCCGGCGACTGGATGCCCGCCGACGCGCTTACCTGCGCGTTGGTGTAAGTAGTGTTCACGTAAGTATTGGCTGGGGCGTTTGTTCCAGCAGGACCCGCAGGTCCGGTAGCCCCGGTAGCGCCGGTGGCACCGGTTGCACCATTAGCTCCCGGCAGACCGTTGATGCCGGGGGCTCCGTCGGTCCCGTTCGTTCCATTAGTGCCGTTAGTGCCTGCTTGTGCCATCAATACCCACGGCGACGAGCCCGGCGTAGTCCCCGCCGCTACCGAACCTGTTGCAAGATACGTGGAGGTGCCGCCGTAAGTTGCGACCCCGCCAGTGGCAATTGTCTGCGTACCAGACCCGTAAGAGTACACCCAGCTATCGCCTTGGACACCCCAAGAACCATAAGTATCAGCAGGCCCGAAGCAGTTAGTCTGGCTTGTGATACAAAATTGTCCATGGGGACCAGAAAAGCCTCCGTAGCCGTTGTCCCCAACGTTGTAGTTAAATACTATGTTGGTCGGGGTAGCTGTCCAGTCAGCACCATATATACCTACTGTTGATGTCGTCGGAATCAAAACCACTGTTTTGGAACCGTCGTTCAACGTTAGGTTCCACGAGACGATGTCAGAGTTGTTTAGTACGCCTTGTGCACCGTTGGTCGTAATAGTACCAACCATGGAACCACCACCGCCGAAGGGCAGATTGACGCTGTAGGTGATACTGGTGGTGGGAGTGTAAGTAACGACATCGTTGAGCTGGTACGCAGTATTCGCGTTGAAAACGCCACGGAAGTTGAAGCCTGTGCCGTTCGTGCCGTTCGTTCCATTGGTACCGTTTGTGCCGGGAATGCCTTGGGCACCCTGTGCGCCTGTCGCACCTGTGGCACCCGGCGAACCCTGCGGACCCTGTAAACCGTTCGTGCCGTTGATTCCATTCGTTCCGTTGGTACCGTTCGTGCCGGGAATGCCTTGAGCACCCTGTGCGCCTGTCGCACCGGTGGCACCCGGAAAACCCTGCGGACCCTGCAAACCGTTCGTGCCGTTGGTGCCGTTGGTTCCGTTCGTGCCAGCCTGCGCCATCGTTACCCACGGAAGCGTGCCCGGTGCAGTTCCCGCCGATACCTGCGCTGTTGCAACATAGGTGGACGTGCCACCGTAAGTGGTCGTACCGCCGGTGGCAACCACCTGTGATCCTCCGGCACCAGAGTACGTCCACTGGTTGTCACCGTTGATGCTCCACGTTCCATAACTATTGCTCGGCCCGAAACAGTTCGAGTAGCTCGTAAAACAGAGTTGTCCGGAAGCCCCGGCGATACCCCATGAGCCACCGTCGCCCATGCCATAATTAAACAGCAAGGTAGTTGGTGTGGCACTGAAGTCGTTGTTAGCAATCCCACCCGAGTTATAAGCACCTTCACTTACTGCAGAGTTAGCCTGTGTCAAGATGGTGGAGTTGGTGCCGTGATCCGTCACCGTGAGGTTCCACGAGACGATGTTGGAAGGGCTGAGCACACCTTGCGTACCATCGGTTGTAATCGTACCAACTGCAGACCCAGAAGTGCCGAAGGTCAAGTTGACGTTGTAGGTGATCGCGGTGGGGGTGAAGGACACTACATCGTTGACTGCGTAGCTCGTCGCCGGGTTCCAAGTGCCGCGCCAGGTGAAGCCGGTGCCATTCGCGCCCGCTGGTCCTTGAGGGCCCGCGGCTCCAGCCGCTCCCTGCGCACCCGTCAACCCGATCGGCCCCTGTGCGCCAGTTGCCCCGGTTGCGCCGGTAGCTCCCGTCGGTCCAGTCGGGCCCTGTGGACCGATAGCGCCCGTTGCGCCTGTTGCGCCCATCGCGCCCGTTGCACCTGTTGCGCCCGTTGCACCATTCGTTCCGTTGATGCCGTTAATCCCAGCGGTTCCCGCTTCTGCCACTAGCTGCCAGTTAGGATTAAGTCCGGCTTGAACATTCACCGAGGCAGGCGTGCCACCGTAGTACTCGGTGAGCGCGGACGTGCCCAATGGGATGCTGCCTGTGTTCGAAACAATGGCTGGCCCAAAGAATGTTACGGAGTAGCCAGGGTTAGTGCCGCTATTCCCGCCATTTAGACTGACACTGAAACTGATGGACGAACCTAGACTTGGTTGAAGCAACTCCAGGGCACATCCACATGGATTGACAATCGTAGTCGGAGAGCCATTCTGCAAAGCGGGAATGTTGTTAAACTCAAAGAAGTTAAACTTTGGGGAAGCTGTAAGGGGAGTCTGAAACGTCAGCACGAAATTGCCGCTAGGCCAGTTGATCGTCCAGTTCAAGTTGGTGCCTAGATCTGGTTCCTGGTTTACGTTAGCGCTTGTGGCGACGTAGCTGCTGCCGTTTAACGACACCACATCGTTGATCGCGTAGCTCGTCGCGGAGTTCCACGAGCCGCGTGCGTTAAACCCCGTTCCATTCGTCCCGTTTGTGCCCGGAATACCTTGGATACCCTGAGCACCAACCGCTCCCGTATCCCCCTTTAGTCCCTGGGGCCCTTGAGCGCCATCTGATCCGGTTGCACCTTGCGGCCCTGTTGAGCCGATCAATCCTTGTGGACCTTGGGGTCCTGTGATGCCCAAGCCCATTGGTCCTTGCGGGCCTAGCGCGCCCGTCGCTCCCGTTGCTCCTGTTGCACCCGCCGCTGCCATCACTAGCCATGCGCTTGTGTTCGCGTCCGGTGTGAGCGTGTTCGGGCCGTTGGCCGTGGTCGCCACATATGTCGAGCCACTGTAAGTCACAACATCATTGATCGCGTAGGTCGCCGTAGGATCGAATGCGTTGCGGAAATTGAAGCCCGTGCCATTCGCGCCCGCAGGGCCTTGCGGGCCCGCGGCTCCAGCCGCTCCCTGTGCGCCCGTCAACCCGATTGGCCCCTGGGCTCCAGTTGCCCCAGTTGCTCCCGTCGGTCCAATCGGGCCCTGTGGACCGATTGCACCGGTTGCACCATTGGTTCCGTTGATACCGTTAATGCCCGGCGCTCCCGTGAAGCCTTGTGGTCCCTGCGGCCCGACCGCGCCGTAAGTCACATAGAATGTTGCCGAGGCTCCGCCGCTGTTGGCAATGATCAGCCGGTAAGAACCTGCCGCCTGCACGGGCAGACTGGCCACGACCACAGAAGACGAGCACGCAGAGGTCACTTTGAGTCGGGTCGTGTTGAAAGTGACTGCGGGCAAAGCGCCAGTGCAAAAGCCTGACCCGGCAACCGTGACCGTGTGGGTTGTGTAGTTGATGGACGCGCTGTTAATAGTTACCGGGGTGAGCGCGAAGGACAGCGAGGAAACCAACAATAGCCAGACACACAAATAGCGTTTCACTTATTCTCCAGTCGTAGGCTTGAGTCGCACCTCTAGCTGAGGCGCGTTACCGCGTGCTCACGCTGCGTCCAATTTTTCCTTAGCTCCTCTGCAAAGTGTGGAGGGTTGCAGAGTTTTCATGGGTGAATGTTGCGGCGAGAACAATAGGAATCCGTCTCGCCTTCGTGAGAGCCATATTAACTGTTGTAGCGGATGGGGAAAGATACCGTGTGGGTCATTACCGTTCAGTTACTAAAGTGCCGCGAGGAAACGTTGCAGGAAATCATTCCATAACAATGTCGGCTCCCAGAGGTCGATGAGCGTAACCGCGATTTTTCGACACTACCTGATTTTGATTCTATGAGCGAAGGTAACCTAGACGCCAAAAGCCGTGCCTTCTACTCTTTACCGAGAAAACGATGCTATTCGTCCTTGGAATCGTCGCTAGGCTCGCGGCTGTACTGGGAATGGTCTTCATCCTCACCAAAACCTTGCCAAGTATGCCCAACAAGGTCTGTCGTTTTTTCTTGTTGTTCATACTGTGTGTGCCATGGAATTTCGTTGTGAATTACTTCGATGTGCGGCTGCTTGGGTACCACGAGATGGACTGGACCGGGGCATCCATTATTGCTTTACTCTTCGCCACCTTCGGAACCTTTTGGCTACGACAATCGCCCAACTCAAATACGCCATAACCTACGTTTATGCGTGCACGGACAATCTCGCTTGCGGGGACAACTGCCGGTAACACGCGTTACGCTCATGGACCCTCACTGAGCGAGATGGCGATCTTACCCCGGCCGCGAAAGGTCAAGGAATTACGAACCTGCCGTAGAATATAGGACGCGCTGCAAGGGAGGTTTCAGATGGGTTTATCTGACGACCGACACTCCGATCTTTGGCCAGCGCTTCCGCTCGAATCGTGGAAAGATACCTGTACCACGCTGCACATGTGGACGCAGATCGTTGGCAAGGTGCGGCTGGCGCTGACTCCGCTGGTGAACCACTGGTGGAATGTGCCGCTGTATGTGACCTCGCGCGGGCTGACCACCTCTCCGATTCCCTACCGCAACCAGGCGTTCGAAATCCGGTTCGATTTCATCGACCACCAACTGGTGCTGCAGATGAGCGACGGCTCCCGCAAAACTCTGCCGCTGGCGCCGCGCCCGGTGGCTGACTTCTACCAGGAATTCATGCGCATGCTGCATTCCTCAGCCATCGAGGTAAAGATCTGGCGAATGCCTGTCGAAATACCAAATCCCATCCCCTTCGATGAAGACCGGGTGCATGCTTCCTATGATCCTGAAGCCGCGCACAAGTTTTGGCGAATCCTGCTGAGCGTGCAGCCGGTCTTGGAAGAGTTTCGTTCGCAATTCATCGGCAAGTGTAGCCCAGTGCATTTCTTCTGGGGCAGCTTTGATCTGGCGGTAACGAGATTCTCGGGCCGTCCAGCGCCAGCCCGTCCCGGCGCCGACCGGATCACGCAGGAGGCTTATTCGCACGAGGTGAGCAGCGTCGGATTCTGGCCCGGCAGAGCGGGCATCATCGATACGGCGTTTTATTCGTACGCAGCTCCCGAGCCTGAGGGATTCCGCAATGCCCCCGTCCGGCCTGAAAGTGCGCGTTACGATACGCAGTTGGGGGAGTTCATCCTGATGTACGACGACGTGCGGAGGGCCGAGTCTCCCGCCGCAACCCTGCTGGAGTTTTGTCAGAGCACATACGAAGCCGATGCGACGCTTGCCAAATGGGATCGCGCAGCGCTTGAGCGACACCCTGCGAAAACAATGCTCAACAAATCTGCATAACTGCGCCGGACGTCGGCAACAGCTCATAGCCTGGTGAAAATCACCGAATCCCAGCCCTATCCCAGGATTGCGTGGGTCATCGCGCGCCACCAGGAAGGATTCGCACGCCACATGTAAATCGCAAGGTTTTGTCCAACGATCAACGCGGGCAGTGCATAGAAATAGATCTTGTGCACGCGCCGATCGACCACAAGATCGCGCACGATGCCGAGGCCCATCAGAAGGTCGAGGCAAAGATAGAAAAGGTTATGGTCGAAGACAAAGTCAAACCGGCCAACGGGCGCGTCCATGAGCCCGCAGGTGGCGATGAATACGAGCCGGCGATGGAATTCAGCCCTCTTCCTCCAATAAATGGCGAGAGCAATGAGCGCGCCAAAGGCGATCATGTCGAAGAGCGGGATCGACAGAAAGGCATCGGCGCCGGTCTGATGGAGTTGAACTGTGTCGAAACGGGCCATGATGACGGCGATGACGACGCCCAGGGGAACCATGACCGTGGCGAGGCTGGCTCCAAACCAGCCCAGGAAGCGATGCACGTTCACCTTGTGGACCCGGACCAACGTGGACTGCGCGATGAAAAAGGCTACCCAAGCCGCGAATGCGGCGCCGTGAATCCAGAGAAGAAAGGGCCTCGGCGGCGCGGCATGAAAGAGACCGGCGTTGATGGTGCGGCTGAAGCCCCACACCACAAGCGCCGCGAATAGCAGTGACATCGAGAAATAGAAATATTGGTGTACGAACCGCCTGATCTGGGGCGTCGTGCTGGTTCGTTCTTCCGAGAGTACTGCAGGAGAGACTGGTTCCGCGTCGACGAAGGGCATAGGCGTGAAGATCCTATCTGCGGGGCGCCGCTAAAAGGGCCGCCCGGCCGCGAGACAGTTTAGCCTGGAATGGATCTCCCATCATTGACGAAAACAGTGGACAGCTTCCGGCCGCCTCATCGCGGGGTATCCTTTCGCCGTCGCCGCTGCTCGCTTGCCTTTATGATTTCGCTCAAATCCATCACCGGCCGTATCTCAATCGGTCCAAGTCCAAACTTAAAACCGGGTTGCTGTGAGACAAGCTGGACGGCGTGATTGAGGTCTCGCGCCTCAAGGATTTGAATGCCGCCAAGCTGTTCCTTGGTTTCGGCATAGGGACCGTCAGTGGTCACGACTTTGCCGTTTTTCCAGTACAGGGTCAACGCGGTCTCCGGAGGCTGAAGAGGCACTTCGGCGACAAGATGTCCGTTGGCGCGCAGATGGTCGTTGTGCTCAAAGCATTCGTCGAACGTTCGGTGTTGCTCGCCCTCGGTCATCCCTTCGAATTTTCCTGGCTCGAGATATCCCAAACAGATGTATTTCATCGGTTCCTCCTTGTGTTCTTCTATCGGTGGGAACCAGCAGCACAGCCTTGCGCGCTGGATCGTTCATCCTATAGTCGTCGCGCGCAGGGAAAATCGACAGCAGGGGCAAACTATTTTTGTTTCAATTCCTTGGAAAAACTAGGGGCAGGCCAGATGTTCACCAATCCCCATTCGTCGAAAAAAACGAAAGCTCGGATCAGAAATTCTGCAGCTCGGACATGGACTTCTCGACTACTAAAGGTGAATGTCCGTCAACGTAAAGCGTAGCTGTCACCATTTCCTTGAGAAGTTGGGGTCGATTCTGGAAGATTTCCCGATTAACGTAATAGTCGATTGTCAGCACGGGATTTGAATCGCCCGGATACAATGCGTTCGCTTGGTTCGTTTCCGTTGTGACGCGAAACAAACTGTGTGTCGCGGTGCGTCGAGCAGGTAATTCAGGAGCATAGTGAACGTGCGGCTGCAACAACCCGGTGGGAAACAATACGTCCAAATGATATTTGTCGATTCTGGTTTGACCCTTGTTCTTTAGGTTTACCACCAAGCGATAATTGTGCTGTTCTTGGCTGCATTGTCCTGGCATTTCATATGTAAGGGTCATCTCGACCGAAGGCTCATTGGTAGCCAGTTCCTGGAGACGTTCCGCGGAGCGACTCTGAGTAGCCCAAAACTCTTGGACGATACCCTCCAATTGATTCGACGCTCTGAGTTTTGTATATACCTCTGATACGATACCCGGGAGATGCTGTGTCACCTTTTGGCGTAGTTCATCAGGCGTCCCAAACGTGGCATACAGGGTATCCCTCTGGCGTTCTCGCTGATAGCCTTCAAGCGCCTCCAATTGATCCCGATCGGCATCTCGCGGCACATCTGCTGTTGAGAAATAGAGCGCAACATGCTTGCCTGACCTGCGGAAAATCTCGATCTCTTCGATCGTTCCAGATTGTGACTCCCCAGTAGGAGTTCCTAAACGATTACCGAAAATGCCAATCAAGAAGTCCCCTTGCTCTACGATTTGCTTGTTCAGAATGGCTTGAGGGCGATCTCCTGACGCCGGATAAGAATGAGTCTCCCAGCGGACGGGGTTGAGCATAATCCCTGTGCTCGCGTAGTTGGCTGCATTCCACGCGAGCGCGGCGTTTGTAACCACGTCGCGTTCTTCGCTCACGTCGGATGGAGATGCAATGAGAACATTCAAGACAAATGCAGTGCGAAGCATTCCCTGACGGAGATTCTTTCCTCCAGAATCTGATGCCATAGGCGTTTCTTCTTGTTCTGCCCTCTGAACAAGCTCCTCAAAATATTTCCGCCCCTGCGGAGCGACTTCGATCAAGATTGAGTCCCTGTAAAAAAAGACTGCATCTGAAGAGAACTTTCGCGGTGGCCATTGTTGCCCTCCGGAATATTTGGAGAGCAACAACCGCTTCGCGACTTCCAAATCTTTGAGACGCTCGACTACTTTTCTCAAGTCACTTTCTCCGATGACCTGAGCGAGGTACGGAAGTGACACCTGCACGGGTGGATGTAACGGGGCAATGTACTTGTATATTGCGAGTTCCAGCTTCTCGGAAGGCAACAGTCGTGGCACAACGAAATTGTATCTGCATTGGCGGGTGGCCCACCTTTAACGATCTTCGCGTCCACGTTTCCCACTGAGGGTGCCCCATCCTTGCGCTTTTTGCAAGGGTGGGCGGCGATGCTGCGTGTGCTATTTGATTTTGTGGTGGGCACGTAACCAAACTCACTTGGCGCCGGCATTTCCGACTCCCGCCCTTCGCCAAGAACGCGAAGGACGGGGCACCTCACTGTGTTGGTTATGCCAGCGAGATCAAAAGCCTGGGCCACCCGCCAGTCAGACTTTCGGATGCTGACCGCATCGGGCCAATTGGCGTATCCTACGACGCAATGTCAAATAGAATCGGTGCCAAGGGCAAAGATGCAGGCCAAGAACGAATATGTCCAAAGAATTGATCGCGTCATTGACTATCTTCGCGGGAATCTACATCGCCCGGTGAAGCTAGATGAGCTTGCTGATGTTGCTTGCTTCTCGGAATTTCACTTCCACCGGATTTTCAGAGCGGTTTCTGGCGAAACCCTGAATGGTTTTACGAATCGGCTTCGTCTCGAAAAGGCCGCTCGTCTGCTTCGTTATTCCGCACAAAGCCTGACCGATATAGCCTTAGATTGCGGTTTTTCGTCGTCGGCCACGTTTTCACGCGCCTTCCGATCCGGCTACGATACTTCGCCAAGTCAGTTTCGAAAAAGCGGCGAGATCAAAAAGAGCAAGATTTGCAAAGAACTCTTTCCGGAAGATGCATATGGTCTCCCCATGAGCGCGGAGGAAAAGAGAGCCGCGTTTCCGGTGAGGTTGATCGACATTCCCGAAAGGCAAGTCGCCTATATTCGGGTGACGAATGCCTTCGAACTGGACAGAGTACTTGCCGCCCTCAAGACAGTGATCGAATGGGCAAAATCCGAGGATGTTTTTTCGCAGGGAATTCTTTTCGGAATGACGGTAGACGATCCACACGTGACGCCAAAGCATCTTTATCGATATGAGGTCTGTCTTTCGTCGTCTCTTCCCTTCGAGTGCATGGAAGGAATGTCGAAATTGAAAATGCCAGCCAGGCGATACGCCGTCATAAAGGTCTCCGGTGATATCCATAAGGTAGCTACGGCTTGGGACTACCTTTACAGAGATTGGCTTATCAACAGTGCCTACGAGCCCGAGCATGCGCCAGCGCTTGAGGTTTTCCTGGACAAAGAAAGCGCGACGGATTGGTCGCACTTTGAATTGGAACTATGCCTGCCGGTTCGGAAAACGGCAGAGATGCGGGGTGGGAGGAAGTCATGATCGACGGAATTGGCGGCGTTTTTCTGTTTTCCAACGATACAAAGAGATTGGCGGCCTGGTATCGCGATTGCCTCGGAATCGTTGCTGCAGGCGAAGACAGCGAGTGCAAATCAGTCTATGCAACATTTGATTCCCGGGATATTGAAAATCCGGAGATCAAGAGAACCTTAGCGTGGGCGATTATGCCCACGGAGCAAGACATCAAGGATAAGCCACGAACGGGTCAGATTAATTATCGAGTGAAGAGCATGAAAGAAGTCCTCAACCATCTTAAGAGTAAAGGCGTGGCAATCGAAAAGACCGCGGAATATCCTGACTACGGGAACTTTGCGTGGGTCAAAGATCCGGATGGCAACAAGATCGAGCTCTGGGAGCCATCCGAGAGCGTATAGAAATCCGAATTTGTGAAGCTCCGGAGTCCTCTCATGACTGAGTTCCTTGCGGAGCCGGGTAGAAAAGAAGCTCGCGCACCTCGCCGGGCACCTCGCACGCGATGGCAGCCTTCTTCGCCCATGCGAGTGCCTCATCCATATTGGCGGCTTCCAGTATCCAAAACCCGCCCATGTGCTCCTTGGTCTCGATGTACGGCCCGTCGGTGACGAGCACCTTGCCGTCGGACTGCTTTCGCAGTGTCTTTGCGTTGGCGGCCGGGGAAATGCCGCAGGCGAACTTCCTGGCGCCGGCAGCAATCATCTGGCGGTTGAGCGCGTGGATCTCTTCCATCATCGCTTCGGTTACGGTGGACGGGTCGAAGTTGTCGGGGAGGTAGTTGCAAACCAGATACTGTGGCATGACGTTTTCTTCTCCTGTGATGGTCTTCTTCAGCCTTTGAGCGGGCCGATTGCCCCGCCTTCACCCTATAGTCGAACGGCCCGACGGAATTCGACCAATCGTCCAAGAAATTTTGTGTAGTGGTGCAGTTTGGCAGGGAAGCGAGCCAAACACACGATTATTGTGTCGCAAAAAACGCGACACATCGCGCGGCTCGCCCAGATCCTTCGCCGCGCGAAGAACGCTTGCTCAGGATGACAATTAAACTGCACGGCTACCAAATCTTCTTCTTCCGCGCTTTAGAACTATGCTTTTGCGCCTGGTGATCTCAATATCCGCATCGGCTTCGCAGTTTGCTGAAAAAGTCGAATTCCAATGCCCGGCCCCTAAAGGGGTATCTGATTTCAAACGACTTGCGGTATCGCTAAAGCGATACCCGATACGAAACGCGAGTTTTTCAGCAAACTGTTCTGACGAGTCTTTTTTTATTTCAACTGCCGAATCCGCTCTTGCAGGAATTGGCGCTCGGGTTCCTGTTGGGTCAGGGCCAACGCCTTCTCATAAGATGCCCGAGCCTCAGCTGTCCTGCCGAGCCTGCGGTACATATCTGCACGGGCAGAGTGCGCCAGGTAATAATTCGCCAACTCGCCATGTTCCAACACCGCGTCGATATGCGTCAGACCGGCCTCTGGACCTTCGCACATTGCAATGGCCACGGCACGATTGAGCTGTACAACTGGCGAAGGCTGAATTTGTAGCAACCGGTCGTAAAGCGCAACGATCTGCCGCCAGTCCGTCGCAGCGACCGATTCCGCCTCCGCATGAACGGCCGCAATCGCAGCCTGCAGTGTGTAGGAGCCGAAGCGGCGGGACTTCAGGGCTCTCTCCAGCAATGCCACTCCCTCCGCGATCTGCTCCCGGTTCCAGAGCGAACGATCCTGGTTCTCCAGCAAAATCAGCTCTCCGGCCGGAGACGTTCTCGCGGCGCGACGGGATTCGTGTAGCAGCATCAGGGAAAGCAGCCCCATCACTTCCGGCTCTGGCTGGAGTTCGGTCAGCAACCGGCCCAGGCGAATCGCCTCGCCGGTGAGGTCGGCCCGCGTCACCTCCGCTCCCGCCGCAGCCGAATAACCTTCGTTAAAGACGAGATAGACGACATGAAGCACGGCGCCCAGTCGCTCCGGCAATTCCTGCGGCGTCGGGACCTCGTACGGAATCGGCGTCTCTCGAATCTTTGCCTTGGCGCGCACAATGCGCTGCGCCAGCGTACGCGGAGTGGTGAGGAAGGCCTTTGCGATCTCCTCGGTGGTGAGCCCGCACACCTCACGCAAGGTGAGCGCAACGCGCGCTTCCGGCGGTAGAGATGGATGACAGCAGGTAAAAATCAGGCGCAGCCGGTCGTCTTCCAGGGAGACACCCTCAAGGCTGTCCTCTGCGTTGAAGCTTTGCGCCGAACTCGATTGCGCTTCGAGATAACGCACGAGCTCATCTTGAGAGGCATCAAATCTTGCCCGTCGACGCAGAGTATCAATGGCTTTGAATCGGGCCGTCGAAATCAGCCATGGTCGCGGGTTGCCGGGCACGCCACTGGTCGGCCACAGGCTCAGGGCAGCCGCAAAGGCTTCGTGCATGGCCTCCTCGGCAAGATCAAAATCACCCAGCAAGCGGATCAGAGTTGCCAGGATTCGTCCGGAATCCACCCGATAAAGGGAGTCGAGCAATTCGCGTATCTGGTCGTGTTTGTGCTCGGGGAAACGCTCGGACATGACGACGACCTTAGCAAACCAGCTACCCCGAATCAATTTGGCAAATGGCGGATCGATGCAAAGTGCACTGAAGCGGAAGTTGCGGGGAGTAAAAAAGATTCGCAGGCAGCTATCTTCGAGTGCCTAGAAAAACCGACATTGCGGCGCGAAGGTCGTGTTCGAGTTTCTCCCATTTTCCAGGCGGCGCATGTTCGGCCTCCTGGGAAACAGCGACGATGGTTCGCAACGCCGGCGGTGCTTTGTGCCATTCGCAGAGGTGGACTCTGATGTGCGTGGCCTCGTTAAAGATATTCGACTCGCCAGACATAGCCCTGGTTACAGCCTCGGTCGCCAGAGCGAGTCGCGCCTCCTCTTTTGGAATAGGAGCTTTTACTCCCATTTCACGGAAAGCTGAGTCAATTTCCTGGAGTCGAATATCCCTGGCAACCGGATTTATCAGTCCGGCCAGCCTCCGCAGCGCTGGACCATCAAAATTGTGCTGCAGAGCTTCAGCGGAGATGGCTGGTAAATGCCAGTAGCTCAAATCTCCGAAGTAGTATTGCACGGCGAGTCTTTCGGGATCGAAGCTAACGTGGCTGGGTGATTTCTTCATTGCTCCTAACATAGAACGTTACGGAATTATCTTGCAAAAGTCTCCGCATTGCCAATTGGCCAGTGGTGGGGGCCGGGTTACCCCACGCCTCTTCGCATAACCACATACTCTTTGCAAAGTACCCTAATTGTTGTGACGGGCGATTTCACTCATTCCTGAAGTCGTACCCTTCCCAAATACCAAGGGATCGGACGCTAAGCCTGCGTGGGGAGCCGTACCCTTCATCTGGTGGCTCGTCAGAAATGGAAGCGGTAGCGGAGTTCGACGTAGGCCTCGCGGGGGTTGTTCCAGTGGAAACCGCCGAAGGTTTGGCTGTTATCGAGCTCAACGCGGCGGTTCGCGACGTTCATCAGGTTGATCGTAGCGGACAGATTGTCAGTGAAAGCTTTGCCTAGCGCAAGGTCAAACGTGGTGTGTGGCGGAAGGTGTCCGCCAGGATAGGGCTGGTCGACGAACGCGTTGGAAAAGCCGGAGCCGTAATAGATGTTGGTGGAAAGATACGCACGTCGCGGGAGGGTGACTTCTCCGCCGAGGTTGAGCGTGTTGCGCTGGTCGTGATCAAGGGGACAGAGGCTCGTGGCGGGGTCGGGATCGCAAATACTGGTGATGTTGTTCGTCAGGCCTCCGTTGACCGGGCCTCCGGCCTCGGCGACCTGATTCGAGTAAGAGAGATGAAGCTGGGCGAGGTGCGCGATGCGCGGGGAACGAAGGGTAAGTTCCCATCCGCTGATGTGGGCGCGATCGATGGTGACGGGAAAACAGGTGCCCGAGCCGATGCAGTTGTGGTCGAAGAAATTGTGGGCACGGGTGACGAAGTTGTCGGCGTCGATGGTCCATCCGCGCCAGGGAATGGTGACGCCGAACTGGTGTTCTTCATCGCGCTCGCCGAACAGCGGGGCGAAACCGCAATCCGTGGAATTGCAGAAATTCTGCAGAGTTCCGGAGATCGTGATCAGCGGCGGGGCCTGGTAGTAGTGTCCGTAGAAGGCGC
>Ga0307478_10000740_pt1 | contig 31779 bp, 30 predicted proteins | sample atmos_gasesECM4C_2_FD_203713 | JGI IMG/M metagenome (GOLD analysis project Ga0307478, IMG submission 203713) | Hardwood forest soil microbial communities from Morgan-Monroe State Forest, Indiana, United States - atmos_gasesECM4C_05 | ecosystem: Environmental > Terrestrial > Soil > Temperate...
TCAGGGCGTGAACAAGGACATTGAAGTGTGGCCGGACGCGAATGGAAACGTTTCATGGACGGCGCGGTTCGTGGATTATTTGAAGCAACACGGGCGAATGAACGATCTGGCCTTTTTTTCGTTCGAACATTATCCACTCGATCCGTGCAGAATGCCGTGGGGCACGCTTTATGACGAGCCAGAATTGGTGAGTCACATCATGCAGGTGTGGCATGAAGATGGAATCCCCGCTGATATGCCGATGTTCATTACGGAGGGAAATCTTTCTTCAGCGGCGAGCGAAACGTATCAGGATATTTTCGCGGGAGTCTGGCTGGCGGATTACATTGGATCGTTTCTGCACTCGGGAGGGAAAGGGGTTTACTTTTTCCATTACCTCCCGTTGCAAATGGAGCCGGGATGCAACAGCTCGCCGGGAACGTTTGGAATGTTTACCATCGACGCCAATTATCAGATACAGCAGCCGCTGGCGCAATTTTTTGTGGCGCAGTTGATCAATCTGGAGTGGGTGCAGCCTGGCGGCGGCGACCATCAAGTGTTTGGCGCGAAGGCCGACGTTCCCGACGGTGCTGGTCATGAACTGGTGACGGCTTATGCGGTAAAGCGTCCGGACGGGCAATTAGCAGTGATGGTGGTGAACCGGGATCAGCAGAATGCGCACCGGGTTCGGATTGCCTTGGAAGGATCGGGATTGCAAACGAATACGTTCGCCGGCCCGGTAGAGGTCTCGACCTTTGGCAGCGCACAGTATCAATGGCATCCGGCGCAGACGCGCTTCATGGCGCACGCGGAAAACAGCGGACAGCGAACAATTGTGCCTACCAGTAAGGGCTGGGCCGATCCTGACGGGCCCATCGTTCACGCAAAGCAGAGCGCATCGAAAGATACGATGTACGACCTGCCGGCCGCGTCGGTGGTGGTGATTCGAGGAAAAATTGGCGGAGCTAAATAGACGCGGCTGAATTTTGAAACTGTCCCAGGAACCCGCGAACTTTTCACACACTGTTAACAATCGAATATCTCCCGCACAGCGTCCAACGGAACGCCCAAGAACCATTCACTCCGGGCATTCCTCCTAAGGAGAAACAGCAATGAAAGTTCACCATTCCGCTCGCATGATTGCCTTATTCAGCGTTCTGCTCGTAGCCATGGTTGCGGCCGGTCAGGTTACGGCAACCGTCCCGTACACCGTTTCCACGTTCGCCACCAGCGTTCTTGGAGTTTATTTTCAGCCCGATTCAATTGCCGTGCTCGGCGATCGCGTCTTCATCGGCTTCGGCAACAACGTCTCGACCACCGGAGCCGACGGCAAGAGCAGCACCATCGTGGAATATGACTTCAACGGCAACATCATCACTACCTACAGCGTGAAGGGCCACAACGATGGACTGAAAGTTGATCCGCGGACGAATCAACTGTGGGCCATGCAAAACGAAGATGGGAACCCGAATCTTGTAATTATCAACCCCGAGAGCGGAGAGCAAAAGATTTATACGTTCGGGCCGACTCCCCACGGTGGCGGCTACGATGACATGGCATTTAGTGGCAAAGACGTATTTATCAGCGCGTCGAATCCGGCGAACAATCCGAATAGCTATCCCGCAATTGTCCGTGGCGAGCTCACGGACCACACAGTAAATGTGAGCTCCGTGTTGTTGGGTACGGCAGTCGTGACCGATATTCCAACCGACACGCCGGTCGCGTTGAATCTGCAGGATCCGGATTCGATGGCGTTCGATCCACTGGGAGATCTCGTGCTGGATAGCCAGGCGGATGCCGAGCTCACAATTGTGCATCATCCCGGCGACTCCGATCAGAGCGTCTATCACCTCGGCCTCACGCTGGATGGAGCACCAGTACAGATAGACGACACGGTCTGGGCGACCTCAACTCATGGCACGATCTTTGTCTCGGACCGGGACGGCGAAACCATTTACACGATTTCCACGGACATTTTTTCTCCGGGAGCGGCTTACTCGGCCACACCGACCTCGGTGGGAAGATTGGATATGGATACGGGCGTCATCACCAATGTGGTGACGGGTATGGTGAGTCCGCACGGCATGGCGTTTGTGGCGGATAACAATAAGGACCACCGAGATAAAGACAAGGGCAAGAAGGGGAAAGAGTAGTCGGTAATCGGGGCGGCGGATGCCGCCCCTTTCTACATCAGCCAGATAGCATCCACATCCACAATCACTTGCGTGCGCGGAATTCTCTTCGACGCTGCATAAGACAGCATGGCGCGCAGGGTGGTGTTGAGTTTTTCGCGGCTGGGCGACTTTAATACGAAGTGGTAGCGGTAATCGCGCTTCAATCGCACGATGGGCGCTGCGGCCGGGCCAAGCACGCGCACACCTTCATGACGGTTTTGCTCGAACCACTTTCCCAGCGTGCCCGACCACTGCAGCGCTTCTTCGAGTTTATCGCTGCGGATGAGTACATTCGCTAGCGCGGAGTATGGCGGATAGTGCATCCAACTGCGGAAGCGTAGTTCTTTGTCGTAGAATCCGGCGAAGTCGTGGCGGGCCGCATACTGCACAGCGTAGTGATCCTGAAAATAAGTCTGGAGAACAACTTTGCCGGGAGACTGACCGCGACCCGCGCGTCCGGCGACCTGAGTCAGCAATTGGAACGTGCGCTCGGCGGCGCGGAAGTCCGGAAATCCCAGCGCGCTGTCGGCCCCCACCACGCCGACCAGAGTAACGCCGTGAATATCGTGGCCTTTAGCGATCATCTGCGTGCCCACCAGCAAGTCGAGTTCGCCCTCGCTCAAAGCGTTCAGCGTGCGCTCAAAATCTTCGTGGCCGCGCACCGTGTCGCGATCGAGGCGGGCAATCCGTGCCTGCGGAAACATGCCGTGCAACAATTCCTCAAGTTTCTCCGAACCAGTTCCAAGGAAATACACGTACTCGCTGCCACAATGCACGCACACCTTCGGCACCGGCGCCGTGTACCCGCAGTAATGGCAGACCATTTTGTGCTCGCGTTTGTGGAGGGTGAGGGAGACGGCGCAGTTCTGGCATTCCAGAGTCTTGCCACAGGTGCGGCACAGCACCACGGGAGAATATCCGCGGCGGTTCAGCAGCACCATGACTTGCTCTTTGCGTTCGAAGCGCTCTTTGATCTCGGCTGCGAGCTTGCGTGAGATGACCTGCTCCTGGCCGGTTTCCTGGAACTCCTGGCGCATATCGATGATCTCGACCTCGGGCAGTGGACGCTGCTCCACGCGATCGGGCAACTCGACCAGAGCATATTTATTTTTCTTTGCGTTGAAATACGATTCGAGCGACGGCGTGGCCGAGCCCAGCACTACAGCGGCATTCGCCATCTTGGCGCGCACCACGGCAACATCGCGGGCGTGATAGCGTGGCGTCTCTTCCTGCTTATAGGAAGAATCGTGCTCTTCGTCGACGATGATCAGTGCGAGATCGGCAACGGGAGCGAAAACTGCGGAGCGCGTGCCGACGACCATGCGCGCGTCTCCACTTTTAATGCGATGCCATTGCTGCGCGCGCTCCTTGTCAGACAGCGCAGAATGAAGAATGGCAACTTCGTCGCCGAAGATATGATGCAGATCGGCAGCGACGGCGGGAGTGAGGCCGATTTCAGGGACGAGGAGAATGGCGGAGCGTCCGGCTTCGAGCACCGAGCGCATACCGGCGAGATAGACCGCAGTCTTGCCCGATCCGGTGACGCCGTGCAGAAGAATGCCGGAGAATTTGCGGGCATCGACAACCTCTCGGAGCCGGTTCAGCGCGGTTTGCTGCGCCGAGTTGAAATCGAATTCGAAAGATGGCCGCGGCTTGTTCCGCGATACGGCGAAGGCCGCAGGCTCCTCGATGATTTCGATCAGTCCACGTTTGGCTAGAGTGCTGAGGGTGGTTCGCGGGAGTTCGAGCCCTTGCAGGACGTCGACGGCAATGCGGCCCCCAGATGCAGCGAGGGTGTCGACAAGCTTTTGTTGGTTCTGGTTGAGCTTCCCTTCGGCGGACTTCAGGATCGCGATTTTGGTTGTGCGGGTCGCATCGCGGACGGCGGAGACATCTTCGCGCGCCAGCCATTTTTTTCGCACCATCCCGCCGAGGATGAGTTTGGAAATGCCAGTGGCGGAGCGAAGTGTTTCCTCGCGGACCGGCAAAGTTTCTCCGGGAGCAGATTCTTGAGCAGCCAGGTAGTCGAGCACGCGGAATTCGGCGGTCTGCTCTTCTGGTGTGCGGCGCGAGCGAGCAGACGACCCCGACGTTGAGGCCAGATGCAGCGCCATCTGTCCCCCGCTGGCAATGCGATAGGCGACGGAGCGTTTGAACTCCGCGTTCAGCGGCAGCATGGTGCGAAAAACTTCACCGAGCGGAGCGAGATAGTAGTCGGCGATCCAGCGGCCCAGGCGCAGCAGTTGGCCATTGAGGACCGGCGAGACATCCAGGACGCTGAGGATATTTTTTATTTTGACGGTTGGCTTGCGGTCGTGCAGTTCAACCACGATTCCGGTCATGCGCTGCTGGCGGAAGGGCACAAGCACACGACCGCCGACTACTGGCGCGGTCTCGCCCGCGACGCGGTAGGTGAAGACCATGTCGAGCGGCACGGGGAGGGCAACATCGCAGAACTCGGGCATTGGATGTTTCTAAGCCGCATCGTATCATTGTGGGATGGAACGCTGGATCCTTCGAGGATCTATAGAGTGAGTGACCTTTGTTTCACTATCGAGGGCGAACAACAAGCGCTCACCGTTCGCTATTCCCACCGCGAAGCAAAATGCCTCGGCGGTCGGCTTCTACCCTCCGGCAAGAAGTTCGAAGCGGCGCTCGGATTATGGGACAACTTCTCGGTTGCCAAGGGACAGGACATCCGGGCTTGGACGACCAAACCTCGGATTCCCCTTCTTTGTGCGGCAGAAGATCTGCTTGCGGCGCTGGAGGTCAACCATGAGCTTTTTCGGTATGACTATCAATACAGCTTCTCCAGCAACCCCAAGCAGAGAAATACCGGCGGGATGGGTATAGCAGTGAACGAGCGGTGGGGGACCATTGATGCCCGGCGCCCCGGACAGGTGTTTATTAGGTTCGCGAGTTCGAATCCCGAAGAAAGTGGAGACGATGTCCTCGATCTGCGCAACTGCGCACCGGTTGAAACTCACCTCGGGGTCCTCAAGATTCATCGTCGCAAGAACCAGTTAGACTGGCAGCCTAAGCTTGAAACCCTAATCAAGTTTCTTCGTTCGCTGAGAGCGGAGTCTGTCCGGATCCGACATCACTACCCCGAGTAGACCGAAGAGCAACTCCAAGATGTTCAATCGGCGCTCTTTCTCGGAGGCTCGATGCCGAGATATTTCATCACCATCTGCAGATCCTTCCATGCCTCGCCTTTTTGGCGCGGATCGCGCAGCAAATAGGCGGGGTGATAAGTGACAGCGAGGCGCGCGCCGGGCCACGATGAATCGCTGCCCGCGGGTTTGAAGTCATACCAGCGGCCTCGCAAATCGCCGAGCGAGGAATTCATCGCCAGCAAATTCTTGGCTGCCGTCGCACCCAGAGCCACCACAACTTTGGGCTTGATAGCGGCAATTTGGCGCATCAGAAACGGCGAGCAGGTGTCGCATTCATCCGGTTCCGGTGTGCGGTTGCCGGGCGGACGGCACTTTACTATGTTCGCGATGTAAATATCTTCACGGCGCAGGCCCATGGCCTTGATCATATTGTTGAGCAACTGGCCGGCACGGCCAACGAAAGGTTCGCCCTGCGCGTCTTCGTCGGCACCGGGGCCTTCGCCCACGAACATCAACTCGGCCCGCGGATTGCCCACGCCGAAGACGATCTGCTTGCGGCCCTGGTGAAGTTTACAGCGCGTGCAATCACCGAGGTCTTCACGAATCAGTTTGAGCGCGGCCGCAGGGTCGGTAATTCCCTGCTCAGAATGCGGAGCAATTGCGACGGGATTGTCCTGAGTAATCGTTTGGGCGATAGCGGATTTTCTTGCGGCCATGTCCTCTCGTAGTTCTGGCTGGGATGCTGACGATGAATTTTGATCGGGTGCGGCACTTTCGCGCCGGTAGAAATCGTAAACGCCCATCTCATGGCAGTAGCGCACGCGTTCGGCAAGAGCGCGGCGCAATTCCGGATCAAGAGTACGGAGCATGGGCTTCTCGATTGTAATTCAGAAAGGAGAAACTAACTCAGGCCTAACTCAGGCCTTCACCGGCGACTTGCGCCGCTGGCGGATGCGGACGACCTGATCGAGAACGCGTTGAGCCACTTCCCATTTGGTGGTCTCGGGCACTTCGACCACTTCGTCATGACTGATGATAGTGACCTGATTGCGATCGGAATCGAAGCCGATGCCCTCGCGGGAGACATCATTCACCACGATGGCATCGAGCTGTTTGGCTGCGAGTTTCTGGCGGGCATTTTCCAGAACGTTCTCAGTTTCCGCGGCGAAGCCAACGACAATCTGCGATTGCTTGCGCAGGGATATTTCCTTGAGGATATCTACGGTAGGTTCGAGGTCGAGTGTGATCGGCCCTTTGCGCTTTATCTTTTGCTCAGAAATCGCCATCGCGCGGTAATCGGAGACGGCGGCGGTTTTTATGACGACCGTTGCCTGGGGCAAAAGATTGAGCACGGCATCGCGCATTTGCCCGGCAGATTCCACGCGCGTGACCTCAGCCGCTCCTGGCGGCGTGAGAGCCGTGGGGCCGCTCACCAGAAGCACGCGGGCTCCACGGCGCAGCGCGGCTTCGGCCACGGCGTATCCCATCCTTCCACTGGAGCGGTTCGTCAGATAACGCGCAGGATCAATTTTCTCTCGCGTAGGCCCAGCGGTGATTAACAGCGTTTCGCCGCTGAGATCCTGCGACGCGCCCAGTGCTTCAAGAACTGCCCAGACGATGGCTTCATTTTCGGCAAGACGGCCGGAGCCAGTCATTCCGCACGCCAGGTATCCGGAGTCGGGCTCGACGATCTTCACCCCACGCCGGCGAAGGATCTCAAGATTCGCCTGGGTCGCAGGATGGTTCCACATGTTCACGTTCATGGCCGGCGCGACCACGACCGGCGCGGTCGTGGCGAGATAAAGCGTACTGAGGAAATCGCCGGCGATACCTTGGGCAAAGTGTGCGAGAACGTCGGCGGTGGCGGGAGCAACGAGCAGCGCGTCAATCGACTGCGCGACCGCGATGTGTTCAATGGCCGAATCGATGTTGGCGGCCTGCTCTTCTCCTTGTACGGACGCGCCGGACGCAAACATTCCCGTAATAACTTTTTCGCCGGAGAGCGCTGCGAAAGTGAGCGGCCGGACAAATTCCTGGGCGGCGCGGGTCATGATGACTTGCACGCGAATGCCACGGTCTTGCAGGAGCCGCACAATCTCGACTGCCTTGTAAGCCGCGATCCCGCCCGTGACTCCGAGAGCAACTTTCATAATTTGACCGCCGTGGTCTTAGGCGTCGTGCCCGAAAGCCTTATCCAGAACTTCCGCGGCTTGTTCGGCAGGGCTGCGAAGTTCGGGAATTTCCCACTTCACCTTGCCAGCGCGAATTTCGTCCTGCGCGATGCGGCAAGGTTTGCGCGAATTGGTTTGGACCACCGGTGGTGCTCCGGATTGCAATTGGCGAGCGCGCCGGGCGGCGACCAGAATGTAGCGATAGTTGCTGTCGAAGCCTTCGATCAATTTCATGGATTCTCTCTCCCTCAAATACCAGGATGCTGAATTTGATTGCCGAAAGTTGCTGCGCCTCGTTCTTCGCCGGGGAAGCAAGGAACGCTCCTCTATTTTCCCACGAAACTCAAGCTTACGGGGGCTGCGGTCCCCGAATATAGTTACCGAGGATTAAATCCCTCCCGGAGGGTCCGGCCTCCTGAATGAGTCCAGAATCGGCTTTAGCCGCTCGCCCACATTGGCCAAGCGACAACAGTCCGCCAGATTGACGATTTTCGATTCATCGCTCGACAACGGCCGCCCAGTGCGCAGCAAGCGCTCAGATCGCACGATGGCTTGCAGGATTTCGATCGAGTCTTCCAGGTGATCGTTGATCAGAATGTAGTTGTAGCGGTCGTAATTCTCGATCTCGCGCCGGGCAGCCATTAAACGGCGCTGGATGACCTCATCACTGTCTTCACTGCGCTTGCGCAAACGTTCTTCCAGGGTCTTACGATTGGGAGGCAGGATAAAAATGCTGGTGGCATCGGGCAGCTTCTGCTGAATCTGCGCGGCTCCCTGTACGTCGATGTCAAGCAAAAGATCGCGGCCATTCTGCTCCGCCTCGCGCAGGAACCGGCGCGCGGTTCCGTAGTAATCTTTTTCGAACACCTGCGCATATTCGAGGAACTGGTCGTCGCGAATCATCTTCTCGAATTCGGGTCGCGCCACAAAATAGTATTGCCTGCCGTTGGTCTCGCTCCCGCGCGGAGGCCGCGTGGTGTAGGAGATGGAAAACTCCAGATCACTCACGGACTTCAACAGTTCGTTGACCAGCGTCGACTTGCCCGAACCCGACGGGGCAGAGATGATATAAACCAGAGGTTTGTGGGTGGGAGAACTCATTCCAGGTTCTGCACCTGCTCGCGTGATTTTTCGATTTCGGCTTTCATGACAAGGCCGGCCTCGGTGATTTTCAGCGCGTCGCCGGCCAGCCCGGATGTCTTTGAAAGAAGAGTATTCGCCTCGCGATTCATTTCCTGCAGCAGGAAATCCAGCTTCTTCCCCACTTCTCCATTTTCGTCGAGCAAGCCCAGAAAATGCTGGACGTGATTTTCCAGGCGGACAACTTCCTCCTGGATATCGCTGCGATCCACCAGAAGCGCGGCTTCCTGCAGAACGCGTTCGCGGTCGGTACTGGCGCCGAGCAGTTCCTGCAGGCGCGCCTGAAGCCGCTCCACATAGCTTTGCAACACCGTGCGCCGGTGAGTCTGTACGATCTTGACGGCTTCGCCCAGGTGCTCCATGCGCTGGCGGAGTTCGCGCTCAATGCCGCGGCCCTCCTGTTCCCGCATCTGGTTCAGGCGATCGAGCGCTTCGCCAACTCTTGCCATTACCGCCGACTCCAGCGCTCCATCCTCGGGATCGCGGGCAGAATCGAGTGCACCTGGAATGCGCAAAATCGTGTTAAGGTCGGGCTCGGCGGGCACGGAAAACTCTCCCGCCGCGGCCCGAAACGCCGCGATGTAGGCGGCCACCAGGGGACGATTCAGCGCCAGGCTTTCGTTGTTCCCGCGCTCCACGCTGAGCGTGACCTCGACGTGTCCACGGGCAATTTTTTCTTTGAGCAAACGCCGGAGCTGCATCTCAAGCGAGTCCGAGCCGGAAGGCAGACGGAAATGCAGATCGAGGAAACGATGATTCACTGACTTTAACGACAGTGAGAAGGCGAGCAGGCCGTTGCTTTGGTTGGAGGCCAAAGCGGTGGGCTGCGGAGTGATACTTCCACTGGTCTGGCTCGCGAGTTCGCCTTTAACCTGGGCAAAACCCGTCATAGAGCGAATAGGCATGAATGATTTCCCGAATGTGCGGTGGACACTTCAACTAGGTTGCGCCGGCTCCATCTTGGGCTCGAAGTCAGCAAACTGCAAATTATAGAGACGGCGGTACGTCCCCAGCTTGGTCATCAAATCTTCGTGCGAGCCAATATCTGCGATCGCTCCATTTTCAATTACCACAATACGGTCGGCGCGGCGCACTGTCGAAAGCCGGTGAGCAATCACAAACACGGTGCGGCCGCTCATCAGGTTGTGCAGCGCGGATTGCACCAGCGCTTCCGATTCGCTGTCGAGGGCCGACGTCGCCTCGTCCAAAATCAGGATTGGCGCATTTTTCAAAATTGCACGGGCAATGGCAATGCGCTGCCGCTCTCCGCCCGAAAGACGAACGCCGCGCTCCCCGATCACCTCATCGTATCCCGCCGGCAGCGACTTGATGAAATCGTGCGCCAACGCGCCCCGAGCCGCGGATTCAACGTCTTTCAAAGCCACGTGCGGCTGGCCATACGCAATGTTGTTGCGAACCGTGTCGTTAAACAGCACAGTTTCCTGGGTGACGATTCCCACTTGTTCGCGCAATGAAGCCAGAGTCAGATCGCGCACGTCGTGGCCATCAATGAGCAGGCGGCCTTGAGTGCTGTCGAAGAAGCGCGGGATCAAATGAACCAATGTGCTCTTGCCTGAGCCGCTGGATCCGACAATGGCGACAACTTCTCCGCGGCGAACCTCGAGGTTGATATCGTGCAACACGCGAGCGTCTTGTCCCTCGCTGCCGTAGGTAAAGGTGACATGATCGAATTGCACGGTGTTGGCGAACGGCGGCAAGCGCTTGGCATGCGTTTTTTCGCGGACATCGTCTTCAATGTCCATGAACTTGAAGATTTCGCTGGAAGCGCCCAGGGCCTGCTGAAAATTATTATTGAACTGGGCAAATTTGCGGACCGGATTGTAGAGGCTGAACACTGCCGTAATGAAGGCCACGAAGATGCCGGGGGTCATGTCGCCGTGCTTGACCTGTTCACGGCCAAGGTTCAGCAGAAGAGCGATTCCGGCCGCGCCAAAAATATCCATCAACGGTGAACTGATAGCGGTCGCGGCCACAGAGCGCAGGTTGGCACGGAAAAGCCGGCCTGCCGCTCCGCGAAAGCGGGAGATCTCCCATTTCTCGGTGTTGAAGGCCTTTACGATGCGGTTGCCCGTGATGGTTTCGTGCAAGATGTTTTGTATCTCCGCAAGCTTGTCTTGTCCTTGCCGCGTCGTAGTACGCACCCGGGTGCCGATCTTTCGCGAGGAATAGATGATCACCGGAACGAACAGCAACAGCACCCAGGAGAGTTTTTTACCCAACATTACAACCACCACAGCTACCCATAGGAACGTGAAAAACTGCTGCAGGAATTCCGCCAGTACCGTCGACATGGCGTACTGAACCCGCTCGATATCGTTCACGATGGCAGATAGCAAGGTTCCCGTGCTGTGCTTGGAGAAAAACGCCGCCGAGCGACGCATGATTGCGTCGTAGAGTTCGTTGCGCAGGTCAGTGATCATGCCGAAGCCGGCATGGTTTACCAGATACGTGCCGGTGTAATCGAAAATCCCTTTAAGGATGGTGGAACCGACCAGGGCCACTGCAACCATGGTCCACGCATTGGTAAAACGCGAAGGCACCAATTGCTGCAAGTAGACCGCGTGGTGAAGACCAGGAATGACAAACAGCTCAATATCTTTCGATCCGGTGGAGGGGTTCAACACGCGGTCGAATATAGGGCGAATCAGTACAAACTTGAAGGCGTCGAGCGCTCCGACAAATGCCATGAGAACAACGGAGCAAAGGATTTGCCACCAGTAAGGCAGTGCATAGCGGACCAGGCGGGTCAGTTGACGCATAGCGCTCCGGGCAGGCCGCAATGGCTCACTGACGGTGGCATAGGCATGGATCGCAAGGGGCTATTTTACTGCGGTTGATGGTCCTTTGTCGTTGGTCGCTTGTACGACACCAGTCACCGCCTGATTTCGAAACCGCCAATGAGCGAGGATAAACGACGAACCTGGCACTTTACTTCGGCATATCCCGATGAATAATCTTCAGTCGATAGCCGGCTTTGTGCAGGCGCTTGCCTACTTCCTCGGCAATCATCACCGAACGGTGCTGGCCGCCAGTGCAGCCGAAGCTGATGGTGAGATAGCTCTTTCCTTCGTGGACGTAGTGGGGCAACAGATAGATCAACAGATCGGAAATGCGGAGAATGAATTCCTGGGTTTGGGGAAACGACCGGATGTACTTGGCGACTCGCGGATCGCGGCCCGTGAGCGGCCGGAATGCAGGCACGAAGTGGGGGTTGGGAAGAAAACGAACATCGAACACCAGATCAGCCTCTTCGGGCACGCCATGACGGAAGCCGAAGCTCACGCACGAAACCAGAATGCTCTTCTCCGCCGCCTGCTCGCGAAAACGCTCGGTGATGTGAGCGCGCAATTCATGCACGTTGAATTTTGAAGTATCGATGACGAAGTCGGCTAACGCCCGGATGCTTGCCAGATGCCGCCGTTCGGCCTTGAGTGAAGCGTTCACCGGAGTGTTGGCGCCCAAGGGGTGGGGGCGGCGGGTCTCGCTGAAACGCCGCTGCAGTACCGCATCGGAGGCCTCCAGGAACGCAACCTTGGTGGGAATCATCCGGCGGACCGCCTTCAGAATGCCGGGAAGCTGGTCAAGCTTGGAACCTTCGCGCACATCCACCACGAGCGCGGTACGGCGGATCTCAGCCGACTGCAGGGCCATCTCCGCGAATCGCGGAATCAGTTCGACAGGAAGGTTATCGACACAGTAATAACCCAGATCTTCGAAAGCTTTTAGCGCCGAGGCCTTGCCCGAACCGCTCATTCCCGTGATGATGACCAACTCGGGAGCGTGGGGAATGACCCGCGGGACACTCTTCGTCGTTTTTTTGCCCTGTTTGGGCTTGCGGGACGAAGACGATTTCCGAGGCGCCATGCACAGGATAGTAGCACTGCCGCACCGTCGATGGGAGAGTTGAGGCAAATCCGGTTTTCGATTTGTCTAAGCCCCGCTCCGACAGGTAAGCTAAGTCGCCATGAAAAAGTTCCATGAATTGAGCGAACGCGAAGTATTGGCCCTGGCCATTGGACTGGAAGAAGAAGACGAGCGCGTGTATGCCGACTTTGCCGAAGGCCTGCGTGTGGATTATCCCGCATCGGCGGCGATGTTCGAAGGCATGCGCGAAGAAGAATCGGGACACCGGAGGAGACTGATCGAACTCTACCGGCAGAAATTTGGCGAGCACATTCCGTTGATCCGACGCCAGGACGTGCGTGGATTTGTGGAGCGTCCAGCGCTCTGGCTGATTCGTCCTCTGCGCATTGAAGCGGTTCGCAAGGAAGCCAGCACCATGGAAGTGGAAACGCGGCGGTTCTATGAAAAGGCCGCGGCGCGCACGCAGGATGCCAGCATCCGGCAACTGCTCGACGATCTCATCAACGAAGAGCGCGAGCACGAAGAGCGCGCGCAGGAACTGGACAAAGAAAAACTTCCCGCGAATGTGAAGGCCGACGAGGAGAAAGCGCAGCGCCGGCTTTTCGTTTTGCAGATTGTGCAGCCGGGATTGGCTGGCTTGATGGATGGTTCGGTTTCCACACTTGCACCGGTCTTCGCGGCTGCATTCGCGACTACGGATAGTCACAAGGCGTTTCTAGTTGGCTTGGCAGCATCGGCCGGCGCAGGCATCAGCATGGGATTCGCGGAGGCGCTGTCCGATGATGGGAGCCTAACTGGACGCGGACATCCGTGGGTGCGCGGCTTGGTTTGCGGAGCGATGACCGCGCTCGGCGGAATCGGACACACGCTGCCGTTCCTGTTGCGCGACTTTCACCAGGCGCTTTGGGCTGCGGGGGCGGTGGTGGTTGCCGAACTGGCGACGATTACCTGGATCCGACACCGTTATATGGACAGCCCGTGGATTTCGGCTGCGCTTCAGGTCGGCTTGGGCGGAGTGTTGGTGTTCATCACCGGCTGGCTCATCGGTAGTTCGTAGCTCCATCGCCTCAGGGTTGCGTATCCAGCGGGTGCCTGCTCTTTTCGTAGAATTCGTTTTGCAGCTTGAGGCTGACGTCGTCGGCTTTCACGGCGCGAATCACTTTCACGACTGTGTCGATCCACCAATCCATTTGAAATTTGCCCAGCTCTGGCGTGGCAGCCGAGCCATCGCCCGAGTAGTGGTTGGGAAAGCGCGCGTACCACCAGATGCCGGTGTAGACATCATCGGGAAGATTCTGGCGGTGCTGATCGGCGCCGGACTCACTGGTGGCGCGGTCGATGTGCACCGTGTCGGGGCGCGCGATCATCATCTTGGAAGTTTCGCTTTCGCCGGCATGCATGTCGATGGAAGTCTTCTTCGGCGGACCACCTGACTCGGGGCTTCGCTGATCGAAGATGTAAACCACATAGTCGTGCGGCTTATCGAGCTGGGTCTGGGCGAAGTATGGAAGCAGGCTTTCGTTTCCGCCGTGACCGTTGACGATGATTACTTTCTTGCAGCCGTTGCGCGCCATCTCGTCGGTGGTTTCCTGCAATAGCGCCAGCTGCATGTCGCGGCTGTAGGCGACGGTTCCGGGCTCATGACGCGCTTCGGCAATCTGTCCAAAATAATATTCCGGAAAGACGATCGCATACTCCTTCTCTGCGGCATGCAGCGCAGCGTAACGAACGTCCAGAAGATCGGTGCCTAAGGGAAGATGCGGGCCGTGTTTCTCCAGGATGCCGAACGGGAGCAGGCACGTGCTTTGCGAGCGGTGGATGCCTTCACGAAAGTCAGCGGCGGTGAGTTCTTCCCAGTGGACGGAGAGCTTTGGCTGCGGGGTGGCAGCTTGCGCTGGCGCGAGAGGCGAAGCGCTCAGGCTGATGGAAAGACAAACCGCGAGCCGGAAAGTAAAAAGGGTAGAGCGGGCGCGAGTCGTCATCGGCAAGTTCCCTCGGCGGCAGATTTTAGCACGCGGCATGCCCGCATTGAGACGTATCAATATCAATAGGAGCCAGAGAGGATGGGCCGGGAGGACGCCCGGCCCCGATGATCAAACTCATGGTCCACTATTTCAGGAAGATCTCCTGCAGCAGTTCCGAACTGATGACTTCGCGGATCTCGGCGCGCTTCTCAGTAAGTTGCTGACCCTGGGCCTTGCCGCCCAGGATCTTGTCGCGCACAGCCTCGCCCTTCGCCGACAAGCCGTCCATGGCAGCATGGTTCTTGTATTCAACGGCTAAGCAGATGTCCCAATCTTCCGGACTGTTCTTAGTTTCTTTAAGGAAGAGCTTGTAGTCCACAATCACTCCCTGGCGCTTCTGCTCCTCAAGTAGCGGCTTGGAAGATTGGCGCATGCTGGCGAGGTAGTCGTCCATGTGCGTGGGCTTCACGCGAATCAACGATACGCGCCAGATGGGGCCGTCGCTGTAGTGCTCTTGAGCGAACAGTGCGGGCGCGAGCAACAGGGTGAACACGACAAGGCTGTAGAGCTTCTTCATAGTCATCTCCTGGTTTGGGTGAACTAACGGCGGGAGGATCATACGCTGAGTTCAGGAAAATGGGAAAGCGTAGGGCATTTAGGCAGTGGGTCAGACTGACCCACTACCGGCATTTAGTTCGGGTCTGTTTCCGCGGAACTCGAGCTGTGAATTTATTGCTGGAATAAACTTGGGCGTTGTCATGTTTCGCACCTAAAGTCGTCAATGCGTTGATATGGGGCGTTTGAAACCTGCTTTTAAGGGGCCTCGATCAATTCCATCCTGCCGTCGCGGGTGCGGTGCAGGATCATCACTTTGCCTTTGGGGTCGCGGAAGACGAAGACGTCGCGGTCACGAAAGTGGGCTTCTTTGATGGCTTCTTCAAGGGTCAGTGGACGCATGGAAACGGCATCGCTCGATCGCACCAGGTGCACTTCCGTGGTTTTGGCAACCGCAGGATAGCGATGAACGGCGACGGGCACGGCAGTCTTTTCGGTGAGGCCGATTTTAGTTTGCAAACCAGTCGGCACGTCTTCCCGCTGGGGCGAATTGCCGTTCCACTTCTTTACTTCCTCGCTCTTGCGCGCCGAGCGCTTCTTCGATTGCCAGCGCGTCTTGTGTTTCACCGCCTGCTTTTCCAGGTGATCGAGGGCCTGGTTGACGGCGATGGCCATATCTTTGGCTTGAGCCAGGCCGACCAGCGGGCCGTTGCGCGGGGTGATGGTGATTTCAGCTTTGTGGCGGTGCTTCTCGACGGTGAGAATCACTTTTGCGTCGAATTTGTCGCCGAGGATTTTGCGGATTTTTGTGAGGCCGGTTTCTACTTCCTTGCGGATGGCGGGAGTTACTTCGCAGTGCCTGCCAGTGTATTCCACGTTCACGAGCGGCCCTCCTTGGACAGTTGCACGAGACAAAAATTGGGCACGGGATTTTTAAGCGCGGGATTCTTAAGTAAGATCGGAATCTTCGAATACAGGGTACACGGAGGTTTACAGGGTAAAGCCGAGTACTGCATTCTGTCCTCTTAGGTTCTGAATTCCTTTTATTCCTTCACTCTGCGCTGGTGTGTGCTGGGAATGCGCATGTCTTCCCGATACTTGGCCACAGTGCGGCGGGTGACCTGAATGCCTTGCGATTGCAGAATGCGGGTCAGTTGCTCGTCGGTGAGAGGGCGGGCTGGATCTTCTTCGTCAATCAATTTCTTGACGCGGCGCTTCAGGATCAGCAACGATGTATTGCCGCCCTCCGGGCCCTGCACGCTCTCGCTGAAGAAGTAACGCAACTCGAATACGCCCTGCGGCGTGTGCGCATATTTGCTGGCTACGGCGCGGCTCACGGTGGAAGGATGCACGCCGATTTCTTCGGCGACCTCCTTGATCATCATGGGCTTCAGGAAGTCGATGCCTTTTTCCAGAAAATCGTACTGGCGGGCGACGATGCAGTAGCAAACCTTGGTGATGGTTTGCTTACGCTGCTCGATATTTTTGATGAGCTGGATGGCGCTCTTGTAGCGCTCTTTGACATAGTCGCGTGTATTTTTGTCGTTAGTGTCGCGGGTGATCAGCTTCTTATAAGCAGGATTGAGACGAAGCTGGGGTAAGTCATCGTCGTTCATCAGCACCAGCCACTCGTCGCCATGCTTGATGAAAGCGACATCAGGTTCGATCAGGCGGGCCTGGACTTTGTTGTATTGCAGGCCGGGGCGCGGATCGAGGGTCCGAATGTAATCGATGGCCTGCTGAACTGCGTCGGGAGGACGGCCAATCGCCTTGGCAATTTCTTTGTGCTGCTTGCTTTGCACCGCACGCAGGTGCTGGTCGACGACAGCGATGGCATCCTGCAGAATTTGCGTGGTACCGTTGCCGGGCTTTTCGCCGGCCTTGTCTCCGTTTTTGCTTTGCGCAAGCTGTTGCTGGTGATAGCGCAACTGGCGGAGAAGACACTCGCGCAGGTCGCGGCAGCCTACGCCCGGAGGGTCAAGCTGCCGTACAACTTCGAGGGCTTCCTGGAGATCGGCAGCGGTGAAGTTCGGCTTATAGGTTGGATGCACCGGCGCGGACGCGGCCTGGGGCGCGGGAGCAACGGCCGCAGCGGAGTCTCCACTGCGCGAGGCAAACGCAGCTTCGGCGAGCGGCGCTGGCGGCAGGCTGGCTAGTTCATTGAAAGAATCCTCGGTCACCCCGTGTGAGTAAGACAATTGCGACGGATTCGATTCCGTGGCCATCAGTTCTGCGGAATCGCTTAGAGCGGGGCTCTGGGAAATCTCGGTCGACGTGGTTTCGTCCGATGGGGTTTCGTCCGACAGCGTTTCGTCCGTACCCAAGCCCAGCGCGGCCGCTTCGCTGACAATATTTCTCGCCGCTGCGGCGTCCGCTTCCGGAGCTGCGGGCGGCGCGACCCCGAGCATCTCTTCGTCGCTGGCGATCAGGTAGCCATCTTCGTTCAAGTTGCCGATGATCTGTTCGGCAGCTTCACGCACTTCGCGGGTCAGGCTCAGCGCGCCCAGTTGCCAAGCCAGATGGTCAGTCAGCGTAGTGGGTTTGGAAAGGAAGTTCTCAAACGATGGCCGCTCGATCTCTTCCATCTCGCCGCGGGTGCGGTAGCCGGGGTCCAGATAGTCCTGAAAGAATGAGCCGAAATCGATTTCTTCAAATGGATCCTTCTTTTCGGCGGTGATGGGCGCTTCGTCGGTGGAAGTTTTCGCGGTAACGCGGTCGCGCTCTTCGTCTTTGCGGCCAACTTCATCGATCAACGGGACGGATTCTTCGAGCTCTTCGAGAACAGGATTCTCGACCATCTCGGCGTTGATCATGTCCTTCAGTTCAAGCTTGTTGAGCGCGAGGACAGAAACCATCTGCACCAAGCCCGGAGTGAGGATCTGGCGCTGCGATAGTTTGACGCTCAGTTTGTGTTGTAAGAGAACCATGTTTTAAGGTTTCAAGGTTTCAGGCGGCTGACGCCGCGCCTTTCAAAACGGTAATGCCGTACCTCACACCAGCGAGAAACTCTCCCCCAGATAAACCCTTCTCACTTCCGGATCACTCGCCAACTGCTCGGGCGGTCCGTGGCGGAAGATTCGGCCGTCGTCGATAATGTAGGCGCGATCGGTTACAGAGAGCGTCTCGCGCACGTTGTGATCGGTGATCAGCACTCCGATGCCGCTGGCCCGCAGGCCGCTGATAATTTTCTGCAGATCGAGAACGGCAATTGGATCGATCCCGGAAAAAGGTTCATCGAGCAAAATGAACGTTGGATTGATGCACAGGCAGCGGGCAATTTCCACGCGGCGGCGCTCGCCACCAGATAGCGCGTAACCGCGATTCTGCCGTATGTGCTGCAAACCAAGCTCATCGATAAATTTTTCCATCTTCTCGCGGCGCTCGTGCCACGACATTGGTTGCGCCTCAAGCACTGCGAGGATGTTCTCCTCAACCGTGAGTTTGCGAAAGACCGAAGCTTCTTGAGGGAGATAGCTGATGCCATATTGGCGCGCCCGCAGGTACATGGGAACGTCAGTGATGTCCTGACCGTCGTACAACACGCGGCCGGTATCAGGGGGGATCAGGCCAACAATGGCGTAGAAAGTTGTGGTCTTGCCTGCACCGTTCGGGCCGAGTAATCCAACCACCTCGCCCTGCTCCACACGCAGGCTGACACCATTTACAACGCGACGGCCGCGATACGACTTGCCAATCTCATCCGTCGCCAGGGTACGCATTTATCGTGCCAATTGTCTTTATTTATCGGGTCACTCGCGTCTGAGTTACCACAGGAGTACTTGCCTTGCCTTCTACGAGCACCCTATCATCGCCCCTAAAGAAAGTCAACGAAACCCCGGTAATCTTGCCCCGTTCGGCATCAAAAATGCTGGGCGGTCCTCCGGTCAGTACGAACTTGTCGTCAGCCGCCGTGTAGACCAGAGTGTGGCCTTCGGCCCTCCGGCTCATCTGCTGGATGATTACGTTGCCCTGGGCCACCATCCGGTCAAGCTGCCCAGGTCCTGTAACTGACTGATTGCTCGAAGCTTGGCTGCGCGCCAGAAGGAAGACATCCATCGTATTGGCAGAAGCCGTGAAGGCTGTACTCTTGGCCACCACCTCTCCTTCATAACGCGCGCGGCGGTCGAAGTCGGTATAAGTGAGGCGGGCTGAAGTTAGGGCTACAGTGTCGGCAGCTTTGTCCCGCATCTTGCTGTTCGCTTTGTGTTCGCCGACACTTGGGGCTTTAGCCTGCTGCACTTTATCCGGAGCCACTTTCGCTGCCACTAGAACGGTAGAAACCGGGTGGCCGGCGCCGCCTTGAGCTACCACCGAACGATGTTCGCGGTCGAACTGAATCGAAGGAGCTTCGATAACGTTCGCATCCTGCCATAAACGTGCATTGCCCTCATAAAGAGCGATTGCCGGAGAGTTGTGCGCCGTCATGCTCGCGGCGGTCACGTGAATCGGGGAAGAGGACGCCAGCAGCGCGCCGTTCGGTTGCTCCTTAACCTCGTTGTAAGTGCTTTTGACGTCTCCTTCGGCTATGGCATCGTCATTGTCCCGATTGATATGGATCGTCCGGGCGGTCGTGACCATTGCGCCCTCGGCCACGCGCGGGCTGCCAGTGAGTAGCAGAATCCTGTCTGCCGGTGTGTAGAGCGCTTTGTCGGCCCAGGCTTGGGTACGTTTCTCCGCCGCCTGGCCGTCACTGAACGCGACGCTTCCCTGCTGCACGATCGAGGCAATGCCGCCTTGAGGAAGAAAGGTTGCATCCAGCGTCTGACTGGTGCTCACACGGTCAGGCAGGCCGGGAGAAAGACTCACAATCTTCGCGTTAGGCGCGCCATGAATCGAAGTCAAGCGATTTGAGCCATCAGGATTGGCCGCAAATTTCGCATCAAAGCGGCCGGCAGTAATCAAAGTACGCTGGGTGGAATCCCGCGCGCCCGATGGAGTCGAACCTTGCGCCGGAGAGATCGCAATCTGCGCTGCTCCGGAAGTTTCGGCATGGTCCAGGCGGCGTCCCTCGGCGACAAAGAAGTCGATGGCCCGGGCCGTAAGGTCGAAGTCTTGAGCTGAGGCGCCATTCGTCGCCCGGCGCTCGGTAGCGGCGGCATGCTGCGCCAGGCGCACGCCTTCCTCGGCATGCACTTTCTGGACCTGATTGTCTCCCGAGAAATTCACGATCACGCGGCCGGCATCGCCCTGCGTGGTCTGAGGTCCGATGCGCTCCACGTGAACGTGCCCGGTTAGCGTCGACGTGTGTAGCAGGTTTTCCTTGCCAGTAAGCACGAGTTCGGCTTCATCCGCGCGAACGCTCATTTGATCGTTGGCCAGTTCTTTCGCTTCGGCCTTCACATTGCCGGAGGCCAGCACTCGCTCCACGTTGTTGTCCGGCCCCAGAAGAAAAGTGGCCTGCTCCGCCTGCAATGTTCCCGCCGCACGCTCCAGCCGAGGATGTTCCAGAACAATTACGCGCGGTTCGCGCGTGATCGTGCCATGCGTGGCGAAAAGGCTGGCAGCATCCTGCCCGCCCAGGCTCACGTGAATCTGCGAGTCGAAGGTGAGCATGTTGCTCTTCCCCGAATACTGCAAGCCCACGGCCCACCCCGTGGCCTGCGGCGTGCGGAAATCTACCCGCGCAGTGGTGGAAGCGTCTCCGCTTTCCTGGTTGAAGACCAGGTCTCTGGTCTTCAGGTGGATGGGATTTTTCAGTTCTTTGGGAGTGCCCTGGTCTGGTCCCGTCAAGCCCTTGGGGTTGGCCTCCAGATCGATTTCCACTTCTCCAGTGGCCGTAATGTTGCCCGACTTCTTGTCATAGTTAAAATCGTCTCCGTAGATCTGATCGAAGCGGGACGAATCGCGGCCATAGAGAATAATGCTGACCTTGTGCAGTTCGGCGCTGCCATTCAGCTTGAACTGCTTCAGGTCGCTGGCCTGAATGGTGAACAGGGTTCGCTTGCCATCGGACTTGGAAAACTGGAAGCCCGCGGCCGTCTGTTTGATGTCGAACCCCAGCTTGTTGGGAATTTCCTTCAGCACATCGCGCTGGCGGGCGCGGGCGTAGAAATACATTCCCGCCACCACCGCGATGAACAGCATCGCGATCACAACCAGCCAGCGTCGAAGGCGGTAAATGGGGAGCGGCATTCATGTTCAGTCTATTCCAAACGAAGTCGCAGGGGTTCACATGCGTCCCCGCTATCGAGGGGTTCGACTGGGAAACATCGCAGTAAATCAGGACGCGCGGGTTACCGGAACGGTATGTCCAGTTCGGCATAACTGCCGGGCGTTGCGGCGTTTACGGCGGCGGCGATTTTCCGAACGTGACGTTGTACCATACGCCATTGCGAATTTCCAAGCACCACAATCGCAATGGCGCGGCTCTTCAAATTCTGCTGCGCCGCTATGTTCTTGTCGGTCGTCAAGAGCACTTCAAATCCAGCTTCCTCGGCGGCTTTCAGGAGTTCCCGTTGACCAGCCTTTCCCATCCGCGATCCTTCGCTTGGGTGACGGTGTCGCCTTCGAGAAAGGGGATAAGCGGTGCCGGAGTGCCCTGATCAAAAAGAATGTGCATCGGCGGAAGACTGCGAATGGCTGGCGGGTGCCGGGGCTTCAAGACTGCGAGCCGCAAAGTCGAGCACGGCGACAATTTGTTCTCGCGTCACACCGAACCACTCCATGATTTCCTCGATGCTTGCGCCGGATTCGAGGTTCTCGAAAACAGTGGCAACCGGCATGCGAGTGTCTTTAAACACCCACGCGCCGCTGCGCTTGCCAGGGACGCTTTCCACCGCCGGACATTGTGACCAATCGAGCGTTGCCATGTTCTTACTTCCCTCCGTCGATCTTAGCATTCTGGACAGCGGCCGGTTCGCAAAAAGTTGCGCCCCCGGAGTGCGGCACCGTTTCAGGCTCGCGGGATCCTGAAATCCCTGAGCGACAATTCCAGTCCGCCGAAGTGGGGATGATCGTTGTGGCCAATAGTGAAAGCGATGTCGATGGCGTCGCCCGCCAGCAACGGCGATTGTTGCAGGCGCTCCGCCATATGCCAGCCCAGGGCGTCGAACGTGATGGCGCGGGCGGCAGTTCTGAGTTCCCGGTTCTCGGTTCTCAGTTGACCGCTCAGCGCCTCGGCTCTCTCGCTCTTTCGAATCGCGGCGCCGTCGGGATGGCAACGCGGCGTGGCGAGGATCGCAACTGCCGAGAGTTCTTTCGCCGCTGGCTCCTCGGGAATTAGCAGACTAGCTGTCCCGTGCATTTCCTCGCCCGCTTTCAACTTCAGCTTAATGTGCTTGTCTTTCAGAATTTTGGGGGGCGCGGTCAAGCGCACGCCGCGCGCAGCAAATGCCGGCTCATGATTGCCCGTTCCATAAGGCTCCAGCAGACGCAGCATCTGAAAAAGTGCGGGAGTAATTTCAACGAAGTCCAGTTCCGCCTCGACGTCGAGCACCGGATCGAAATCCCCCACCGTCAGCCGGGTACGCGCGAAGGCATCCAGTTCCGTCCGCAGTTGGGGGACGTTCGCCGACGGCAAAGAGAACCCACACGCGTGAGAGTGGCCACCGTAGCGAATGAAAAGATTATGCGACGCCTCGACTGCCTCGAGCAGATGAAAGGGGCGAATGGAACGGCCGGAGCCGAACGCTTCCTCTCCGTCGCGCGAGATAACGATGGCAGGCCGATGGTAGCGCTCGACCACGCGCGTAGCGGCAATGCCAATGACGCCGCGATGCCAGCCTTCACCATCCACCACAATGCAGTAAGCTTCGCACAGCGAAGGATCGCCGCTGATGCGATCGTCAACTGCGCGCAGGATTCGCCGCTCCTCTTCCTGCCGCTCGGCGTTGAGCCGGTCAAGCTTCCCGGCCAGGGCTCGAGCGCGAGCTTCATCCTTCACACTGAACAACTCGATCACGTCTCGAGCCACATCCATGCGTCCAGCGGCGTTAATGCGCGGCGCGATGCGGAACGCAACTTCGGTTGAACTGGGCGGCCGCTTGGCGGAAATCTGCGCTACTTCGAGCAACGCTTTCAACCCAGGATTCACCGCCCGGCGCAGCTCATCGAGCCCCAGCCTGGCAAACACCCGGTTCTCTCCGGTCAGGGGAACGGCGTCAGCGATGGTTGCGATCGCCACCACTTTCATGAAAGACCGCAACATGCGCTCCTGATCCTTTGCGTCTCGGCGGCGCTGCATCAATCCCTGCGCCACTTTGAAGGCGACGCCGGCTCCGCAGAGTTGCTTGTAGGGATACAAGCATCCCGCCTGATTAGGATTGACTACCGCGAGCGCCCTGGGCACACCGTCCGGCCCGGGCAGGTGGTGGTCGGTGACGATCAAATCGACGCCCAAGCGTTGCGCAGTCTCCGCCGGTGCGAAGGCGCGAATGCCCATGTCTACACTAATGATGAGACGAATGCCCGCCGCCGCGGCGCGCTCAATCACATCGTCGCGCAGGTCGTAGCCTTCGCGTATGCGGTGAGGCACGTGAAAATCCGCAGAGCCGCCGCAGAGTTCGATCGCGGTCTTCAGAATGATGACCGCCATCGTGCCATCCACGTCATAGTCGCCGTAGATGAGCATTGGCTCTTTGCGCTCTATGGCCGCATCCAGACGGTCGACGGCAGCGCGCACGCCGGTCATCTTTTCAGGCGCGTGCAAGTGAGGAATGCGGGGAAAGAGAAAGCGGGAAGCGGAATCAGCATCCGTGATGCCACGCCGCAGCAGCAAGTGCGCCAGGGTATGAATGTGGCGGCCCTGTTTGTTCCCATGCAGCGCACGAGAGCCGGCAAAAAGATCAGGCAGATCGCGCAGTGATGAAGCCAGGGCCTGCACCTGAACTGGATCTTCCGCAGCCAGTTCCCAGCGCACGGCTAGCTCTCATCATCCTGGTCCGATTCGTCGATGGGGATGCCGCCGAAATCTTCCGACATTTCCAGCAGTCGCTGATAGCGCTCGTACCACTCAGTGCTCACTTCACACAGAAACATCGAACCCTGGTAGGCCCAGCCCAACTGCAGAAATCCGACCTTGCCCACGTGAGCCCGCAACCAGCGCGCGTCTTCAACGTCGTCGCCGTCGGAAAATTCAGAGTGAGTGAGTCGTTGCACCAACTCATCCAGTTCGTCTCGTTCCAGCTTCCAGGAATGCATGGTCAGGAACGGCGCGCCCGCGGTCTTGGCCAGTTCGACGAAATCCTTCCAGCCATCGGGATTCGTTCCCGTCTCCCACATCACGCACTGCACCTCTTCGTAATCCACGTAGCCGTGGAAGCGGCGCATGCCATGGCCTTCGATGAAGGCAATCATGTCATCTTTAATGATGGTCAGGTCTTCTGGCGTGGGCGACATAAAAAGATCTCGGGCTAAGTAGAGTATTGTATGCCGTTTGGGCGTGAAGGTGCCAGCGCGGGCCCTCGCCCTCGAGCTAGTAGGCGTACACCTTGAGGAAGGCAAAAACCACCACGCCGGTAACCGACACGTACAGCCAGACGGGGAACGTCCAGCGTGCAATTCGGCGGTGCATCGCGAAGCGGCCGGTCAGCGAGAAAAAGAACGTCGTCAGCACCATGGGCAGCGCGACGATGGAAAGGATTACGTGGCTGGCTAAAATGGATAGGTAGAGCGTGCGCACTGGGCCATGGCCGGGAAAAATCGTGTCACCGTGCAGCGCGTGATTCGCGACGTAGCTGACCAGAAAAGCGGAAGAGAACGCGAAGGCCAGCAGCATGCTCGTGCGATGCGCTTTCCAATTGTGATGTTTGATGAAATACAAACCCACGCAAAGCGCGGTCGCGCATAATCCGTTCAGAAGCGCGTTGAGAGCCGGCAGGAACATCCAGCGCCCGGCGAAATCAGCCGAAGCATGATGCACATACAGCAGCCATAGCAGGAATGACACCGCGAGGCCGCTCACCACGATGATGGCTCCAACTACGGGCCTAGGGCTAATCTCAACCTGTTCCATGCCGACAATTAAATCACAAAACTCTGCCTAGGAGTCATACGGAGTCGGCGCTGTTCAAGGATGTATCGCTAGAACTGCGGCAGGTTCCTTGAGCTTCTCGCTTCGGCTCCAGGCAATCCACACACCGAGGGCGATGACTGCCATGGTAGGGATCACATAGATGCTGCCTTCCGGCCCGGTCGGGCCGCCACTCCATAGCAGACCGCCCGAAGGGTGAGTCGCGAACAAATGTCGGCTTGATACCTGACCGCTGTCCGATACGCCGTAGAGATAGGACTCGGCCCAATCCCATCCTGCGTGCAGGCCGACGGCCCAGTAAAGCGATTTCGTCAACCATAGGCTCCAGCAGAACACTAACCCGATTCCCACCACGGAAAGAATGCCGATCGGTGATTCACCGTGATTTGGCAAATGTAAGGCGCCGAAACCGATGGAGAGCACAAATGCAGCCCACCAAAATCCAATGCCTCGTGCCAGTGTGGATTGGAGATAACCGCGCAGGAGGGACTCCTCGAACAGCGCCGTCAGCAAAAGTGCCAAGCCCCATTGCAATCCGTATCCCCATGCGCCTCTTCCATGCAACGTTTGCCCGTCAAAGATCAGTAGCCCTCCCATCTTCAGCACCAGAACCAAAGCGGAAAGCGCCGCTACGCCGCCGAAAAGACCGAAAACGAATCGCGACAGCTTGCGTTCGCCCATGAATCCGTATGACAGCACCGGCCTTTTCTCAATCTTCGCCATGATTGCTGTCGCCACGAACACGAGCAGCGCAGGAAAAGCGATGGAGACTACGGGAACCCATGACTGCAATCCTTGAACCTGATTCATGTAGTGCAGCAAATGGTTCACCGGAACGCGTGACAACAAGACCAGCGCCACTGCGATCCCCAGAAAAATCAGCATGCTCCAGCCAGACCGTATGCCTTGCGCGCCAATAAACACCGTGTTCGGAGTCCATTTTTGCGTTGGAGGCTCCGGCTCTATTTCAATGTTGGTCAAAGGCATTTCTGCTCCTCAGTCGGATTCCGTTTGAGGCGTTCGCTGCTGATCGCTTTCGTCAGCGTGCTGCAAATTGCGTGCCACGCACTGCCGTGTAGACGCTATCGAAGATCTTCAGACTGTTAATATTCGCTACTCCACCAATGGTCGTCGGATCGCCGAGATACATGACCTTGCTATCCGTATTAGTGAACGCCGGCCACGCGGGCAGACCCGAGCCGTTCGGATTGCCCGACTTCGCGAAATTGACCCAATAGCTGGACATCTCCTCCGCTACTTTCCGGTCGGTCGCGCTCCAGTGCCAGGGCTCCTGATCCAGATGGTCGAAGACATACCAGAGCTCAGCGAAGTGGCTCGCACCCCAACCTTCGTATAACGATCCGACCGGGAACGGTGGCCGCTGGATAAACGAGTAGTAAAAAACACTGCTCTTTCCGGTTCCAGCTTGCAGTCTCGCCCAAGCCCACATGTCCCAGCCGAAGCGCAGGTCGCGCTCAAGGTGAAGCCGCGCCTGCTTCGCCTCATCGTCGGTCGCGTATGGGTACGCTGCGATGAGCGGAGGCGGGAGCGCCCCGAAGCTTCGCTCAATGTCGCTGGCGAAGGTGGCGGCCTTCACTTGAGTGACATCCACTAACGCACGCGCCTCCTCGGCATTTGAACCGAGGAGCAATGGGACATCATTCTGCTGCCCCGAAGCGAACGCATCGTAGGGCGAAACAGGAAGCACATAGGGTTCGATCACGGGATGGCATATGCCGCCAGCGTTGCCGGTGAACTGGCTCGCAGGCAGGCGGCGTAATTCCTGGAGCGAGGCCGCACTCAGCGAGGCGGCGTACTTCTCGCCGTCGCGTTCCGCATTGGCCAGCAAATACTTTGGTGCAATCTGGAGCGGCTCAAACAGACCGCCGCTCTCGCCGATGGCGCGATGAAACAGGCCCTTTGCCAGGGGCGAGGCCATGAGGATGCTGACCGACATCCCCCCGGAGGATTGCCCGGCAATGGTTACGTTTTTCGGGTCGCCGCCAAAGGCTGCAATATTCCTGTGAATCCATTCGAGCGCCGCGACCTGGTCCATGAGTCCATAGTTCCCGGAGGAGTGATGCGGAGACTCGCGCGTCAACTCTGGATGCGCAAGAAAACCGAGCGGGCCAATTCGATAGGCGATCGTGACCACGATCACGCCTTTGTGCGCGAGCCGGTCGCCCCAGTACAGGGGCATCGAGGCCGACCCGTTGATGTACCCTCCGCCGTAAATCCAGACGATCACGGGAAGGCGCTCGTGCGCAGTCTTCTTTTTTGCCGAGGTCCAGATATTGAGGTAGAGACAATCCTCGCTCACCACCGGCGGCGTCTCACCCGGCATGGACACACCAACCTGCATGCACGCCGGGGCAAACGCGTCCGCCTTACGCGCGCCAGTCCAGGGTGCTACTGGTGCAGGCGGTCGCCAACGCAAGTCGCCGACCGGCGGGGCGGCGAATGGGACGCCTTTGTAGACACTTAACCCACCTTCGCTGACGCCAGATATCGTGCCGGATTCGGTCACGACCCGCTGCGCCACCGCGACACCGGCGACCTGGATCGCAACTAATACCACACACGCGCGCCATCGCTTCCGCATGCGGACTCCTTGATTTGAATTGCTAAGTGGGAAAAAACTTCAGATGGGCTGACTTAGTTCAGAGAATCTGAAAGAGTAACAAAAGGTGGCTTACCCAATCACGATGCTAGGCTTGGCCATATCCGCTGTCAAACAGTCGACTCAAAACTAGCTCTGCGCTGGCCTCTTTCCCTCACTCCATTTAGAATCCTCTGTCCCGGTTTCATCAGCATCTTTATCAAACCGCGACAGGGGGCGCATCCGCTTTGATCCCGCGTTATACCCGCCCGGAAATGGGCCGCATCTGGAGCGATGAAAATCGCTTTCGCACCTGGCTGGCCGTGGAAGTCGCCGCTACAGAAACCCTGGCGGAGGCCGGCATGGTGCCGAAGGACGCGGCTCGTGCGATTCGCGAACGCGCCGATTTTCAAGTGGAGCGCATCCACGAGATCGAGGCCGAGGTGCGCCATGATGTGATCGCCTTTACCACGGCCGTGGCAGAGATCGTCGGCCCCCATGCGCGCTGGTTTCACTATGGCCTTACTTCCAATGATGTGGTCGACACCGCGCAGGCGTTGCTGATCCAGCAGGCGTCGGCGCTGATTGCGCAGGATCTCGAGCGCCTGGCGGAAGTGCTCGAACGCCGCGCGTGGGAGTTTAAAGACACGCCCATGGTGGGGCGCACGCACGGTATCCACGCCGAGCCCATCACGTTTGGATTTAAGCTGGCGAATTGGTATTCGGAGACGCAGCGCAACATCGCTCGCTTTACCGCGGCGGCCGAGGATATGCGGGTGGGAAAGTTTTCCGGTGCGGTGGGGATCTTCGCCCACCTCACGCCCGAGATCGAAGAAAAGATTTGCGCGCGCCTGGGACTGAAAGCGGCGACGGTTTCCTCGCAGGTGATTCAACGCGACCGGCACGCGCACTATCTCGCCACGCTGGCCGTGATTGCTTCCACCCTGGATAAGATCGCGACGGAAATTCGCCACCTGCAGCGCACGGAAGTGCGCGAGGCCGAAGAGTTCTTCAGCGAAAAGCAAAAAGGCTCTTCCGCCATGCCGCACAAGCGGAATCCCGTAACCAGCGAGCAAATCAGCGGCCTGGCCCGGGTGGTGCGCGGCAACGCGCAAGCGGGATTTGAAAATGTGACGCTGTGGCACGAGCGCGACATCTCGCATTCCTCCGCCGAGCGCGTGATCCTGCCCGATTCGACCACGCTGCTGAACTACCTGCTCAACAAGACAAGTAATTTGATCGAGACCATGTTTGTCTATCCCGAGCGCATGCTGGCGAATCTGGAGAGCACGCGCGGACTTATTTTCAGCGGGCAGTTGTTGCTCGATTTGGTGGAGCACGGAGTGTCCCGCGAGGAGGCTTACCGCGCGGTTCAGGTACATGCCATGCACGCGTGGAAACAAGGGCTGGATTTCAAAAAGTTGGTGCTGGGCGATAAGGAAATCACAAATAAAGTTCCGCGCAAACAGATTGAGCGCGCGTTTGATCTGACGCGGCAGTTAAAGAACGTAGACAAGATCTTCGCCCGCGTGTTCGGGAACCAAGCCAAGCGGGGCGCGAAATCAGCTTCACGCGCGAAGTCTCCGCGCGCGCGAAGCCCCCGCCGCTGAGCGCGGAAATCCCACTCTCTTAAACCCCGCCGGTTTGAAAAAGTTGCGCTCGGTCTTCCAGGCTGCGCCCACTCCACCTATGCATCTTCTTCCCGAACCATCGCATCGAAAGAATTAACCAGGCAGTTAGATCGTAAAGTTTCGTCAAAATGGGTCGGAGGTGACCTGTGATAATAACTACTAAGAAAAAGAATAGTTCGCTGAACATTGTGGGTGCGCTGCTGGCTGTGGGATTGTTGAGCGCGACGCTTGTCGCCCAACCTACTCCAGCCACCCGCTACGACAATCAAATTCAAACGACGGTCGCGCAAAAGTTAGCTGCTAAGAAACAATTCCAGCAAGTAAAGTCTAGCGTGGCCGATGGCATCGTAACCCTGACCGGTACGGTCGATCTCTACCAGCGCAAACTGGATGCGGCCAAGCTCGCTCGCAAAACTTCGAACGTGCAGGGAGTGCGCAACCTGATTACGGTTGCGGGGCCGAGCGTTTCCGATGCCCAACTCGAACAGAAACTGGCTCGGAAGCTGACCTACGTGCGCGTCGGCTATGACAGCGCCTTTGACTACTTCGCGCTGGGCGTGAAGGACGGAGTGGTCACGGTGGAGGGGCAGGATTTGACCGGCGTCGGCCGCGACGAAGCTCTCGCGGATATTTACAATCAGCCGGGTGTGAAGGATGTGATTGCAAACATTTCCCTGGAACCGGTGTCGCCTTTCGATGACGGCCTGCGTATTCGCACGGCTCGCGCCATCTACCGCGATCCCGTGCTGAGCAAGTACGCAATCGATCCGGCGCATCCGATTCGCATCATCGTGGACAATGGGCACGTCACGCTGTATGGAGCGGTTGACAGTACGATGGACAAAACTGTTGCCGGATTAAGAGCGAACCAGATCTTCGGCGCCTTCAGCGTAGACAACAAGCTGGTGGTGGAGAAAGACTCGGGCCAGCCGGGATTGTAAAAAAAGTGATCGGCGGTGAGTAGGGCGCGGCGCGAGCCGCGCCTTTTCTTATTGTAATATCCCGTGTTTCTCTAGATATCTCGGAACAAAGTCTTGTCCAAACTCGAGAAACCGCAGGGTCTTCCGAAAACACCAGTCCGCAATCCGATCAGCTTCGGCGCGTAGATCAACGTCGGCTGGGATCCCCCAAAACTTCCTACAGACCAGAGTGTCAACTAAGTCGTCTGCGAATTCGAATCGAGTAGAGTGGATGTCTTCGCCTGCAATCATCGAGGATGTCCCGCTATTCGATCCCTGAGCGCGGCACTTTAAGGCCCACTCAATCCCATCTTCGTCGTAGTGAAATGAAACCTTGTTGCGAACGCTACCTATACAGCGTTTGAAATCGTCGTGCTCTTTGCCTCCGTCCAAACACTCGCACAGGTCTGCAAACGCTGTTTGTGCTCCTTCGGTACAGGACTCCACAAGGGCACGCAACGACCTATGTCCCCGAATATCTTGAATTCCCCTCAGACCCTCTCGAAGGTGGCCACAGCTCACTCGCGCAAAATAAAGTCGTCCCCCACGCCCCACATGATCCAAGTTGCCGCTCACTTCCTTGTACCGGCCCATTGAAGAGTTAGCAATGGCGAGATCATTGCAAACCATCGCGACCTTTATGACCGGCAGAGCACTGCCGATCAGCGCTAGCTTCGAAAAACTGACGAAAGAGGTCTTAGTACGCATATCCAGCGCAGGGCTACGGGAGTACGATCTTCACTGAGCCATTGTTGTCAACTTGCTCGATGATTTTGGCCGCTTGTTCTTCGGAGTATCCCCGCGCTTGCAACCAGCCATAAAGCTGATCTTCGGTTGGTTCGTCCATCGGCTCTCCCCAGGGCTCGCCGTTGAAGACCTTATATCCTTTAACGATCGTGAATTTTTCCCCGGTCATGCCGACCCGCCGGCAAGGCCGAAACTCTATTGTGTAGCCTGCACAATGGCTCGGTCCTCAACTTGCTGCTTGGCCAGATCGGGATACGCTTTTGCCCAATTTACCCACTCTAGGCTGTGGAGTTGGTGGCACACCAGGATGGCATGGGGAAGTGAATTGCCATTGCTTGTCCGTTTTCCCGCGCACTCCAACTCCTTTTGGCGAATTGCGATAAACGCCTGCTCGCCTTCGGCCCATTTACGAGTACGCTCTAGAGACGAAATTGCTTCTTCTCTCCAGCGCCTCTCATCCTTGTAGCGGCTCCAAGAATACCCGACGAAGGTCCCAACTACGACCGCAACTAATGCCACGATGAGGGTTTTCATGGACTTTACTCCCTTAGGTAGGGAGGAGGGGTAGTAATTGTCGCATGATTTCCAACTAGCGGCAACAACAGGTTGGCGGCTACAGCCGATTGATCAGCGACGCCACATATCCCGCGCCGAATCCATTGTCAATATTCACCACGCTCACGTTCGACGCGCAGGAATTCAGCATACCGAGCAGCGCGGTCAGTCCTTTGAAAGATGCGCCGTAACCCACGCTGGTGGGCACCGCGATCACGGGCACGCCGACCAAGCCCCCCACCACGCTGGGCAGTGCGCCTTCCATACCGGCGCACACAATCACCACGCGGGCTTTGGTCAAGGCCTCACGATTGGCCAACAGCCGGTGTATCCC
>Ga0307478_10000741_pt1 | contig 31779 bp, 26 predicted proteins | sample atmos_gasesECM4C_2_FD_203713 | JGI IMG/M metagenome (GOLD analysis project Ga0307478, IMG submission 203713) | Hardwood forest soil microbial communities from Morgan-Monroe State Forest, Indiana, United States - atmos_gasesECM4C_05 | ecosystem: Environmental > Terrestrial > Soil > Temperate...
ATCGCCACCCGTGTAATCCCCGCACGCATGCAAGCCGTGTCGATTTCAATAAAGCGGTAATCGTTTGGCAGGAATATCGTTGTTGGCCGCGTTGCGCTGCTACCGAGTGCCAGCAATGCATTAGCGAGCCGAGCGCTGCGCAATCCGATCTCACCATAGGTCATCTCCCCATGCTGGTCGATCACGAAAATGCGGTCACGATATGCGGCAAGACTCCGCTCGACCAAGTGTTGCGCGGTCAGCATGCCAGGATCTCCTTCCTCATGCGATATCGACTAGCCGGCCGGCCACTGTCCGGTACTCAGATAGAGTTGCTTTCGGCGGACTGCAGAGCGGCGCGCAAAAGCGTCTTTATGGCGGCCGGCAGAGCGGCGAAGCGTGGGTCCTTCGTCAGCCCTTGGTGGTAACGGTAATAGATCTGTTGGTCGATGACGGCGAGTTTGAAGCGCGCCAACACGAGATAGAAGACGATGCGCGAGACGTCGCGGCCTGTTTCTCTCGCATAGTGATCGACGAGTTGCGCCCGACTGAGGCTTCCGGGATAAGCGGAAGGGCACCAGCGAATGTTCTGCAATTCTTCAGGATCCTTCGGATCGACCCAATATGTGAGCGTTGTACCAAGGTCGGCGAGGGGATCTCCGATCGTGCTCATCTCCCAATCGAGCACACCCACGATCTTTGTGATATCGGCGGGATCCAGAACAACGTTGTCGTACTTGTAGTCGTTGTGGATCAGTGTCGCCAGGCTCGTTGACGGCATGGCTTCTTTCAACCACCCGGAAATGCGCTCGACCTCAGGGAGTTCGTGCGTCTTCGAGCCGCGATAGCGCTCCGTCCAACCGCGCACCTGACGTTCCAGATAGCCCTGCGGCTTCCCAAGATCGCCCAGCCCGATGGCTTCGTAGTCGAGCGAATGAAGCCGAACGAGGTTGCCGATGAACGATTCGCTGAGGCGACGCGCCGTTTCCGGGGGAAGTGGAAGGCCGGCGGGCGGATCTCTGCGAATGATGACACCGTGAACACGCTCCATCAGGTAGAAAGGTGCGCCGATGACAGAGGGGTCGTCGCAATAGAGCAGCGCCCTGGGCGCAGGGGAATAGGCAGAGTGCAGCTTCGACAGCACGCGATACTCGCGGCCCATGTCATGCGCGGTCTTGACTTTGCTGCCGAAGGGAGGTCGACGCAACACGATCTCACGATCACCGAGGTGCAAGAGGTAGGTCAAGTTGGAATGGCCGCCGGGGAATTGCTCGACGGTGAGAGGTCCCGAACTCCCCGAGAAATATTGCAAGAGGAAGGCTTCGAGTCGGGCGACATCAAGTTCTTCGCCGAGCCGGACCGTTTGCGGATGATTTAGAAAGTCGTGCATCCTGGTTTTGGGCGGCCTGGATCAGGCGGACTGGCCTCCGTCGACCACCAAGGTGTGTCCGGTCACAAAGTCTGACGCATCGGAAGCGAGAAAAATAGCAGCGCCTTGCAGATCATGAGGCCCGCCAAATCGGCCCAAAGGTATGGATTCTAGAAAGGATTCCTTGTTTCGTTGGATGACCTTTTCCGACATGTCGGTGGGGAACCAGCCTGGCGCAATTGCATTCACCTGTATGTTATGCATTCCCCACTTGCAGGCCAGGTCTTTTGTGAAGCTGATGACGCCCCCTTTACTGGCGGAGTAGCCGATGGCGTTCAATTTCGATGAACCGCGCAACCCGGCAACCGAGGCCATGTTGATGATCTTTCCGCGGCGCCGGGCGATCATTGTTTTGCCTACCGCCTGCGAAAACAGAAAAGTTCCGCTGAGATTGGTCTCAATGACTTTATTCCACTGCTCGATAGTCATCACTTCGGCGGGCGCGCCCCAGGATGTGCCGGCATTGTTGATCAGGATGTCGATCCGCCCAAACTTCTTGATGGAGGTTTCCACAACCTGTTGAATGCTGGCGGGATCTTTGACGTCGCAGGCGATCGCCAGAGTCTGCACGCCAAGCGCCTGCAACTCGGTCGCAGCTTGTTCGCAACGGTCCTTTTTCCGAGCGCATAGGACGAGGTCTGCGCCCATTTCGGCCAAACCCTCTGCCATCTGGCGCCCGAGTCCCACGGATCCGCCGGTGACAATTGCAACACGCCCGGTGAGATCAAAGAGTTTGTTGACTTTCATAGTGCGACTGGATTCGTTCAGCTTAGTAATAAGGATCCTTTAGCTCTATCGGACCATCGGTTGCATTTGAATGATGCGGGATTACTTAATCCCGCGCTCATCCATCCATTCATATAGACGACGAACGCCTCTCAACTCTGCGCCCGGACCGGTTATTTCAGGGAAATCCTTCTGGTGTGACGTCAAGTCCACGCGTTGAGCAGCGACTTCCGGCGAAACTCCTTGGCGGCGCAGACTCGCAACCTGATTCATCACGTCTGTCAGGTAGCTCTGAAACGCCGTGATAAGACTCCTGTCGCCAAAGGGTTTCCCATGTCCAGGGAGCACCAGAGTGAAGTCCAACTTCTTAAGCTCGTCGAGTGTTGTGATCCATTCGTCGAAAAATGCATCGCCCAGGTAAGCGGGCCGACTCTCCATAAGGTCGCCGGTGCAGACGATCCGTTCTTTCGGCAGGAACACGACGGTATCTCCACCGGTGTGGCCGCGGCCGAGAAAAAGAAGTTGGATCTCACGCGGGCCTGCGTGCAGGACCATTTGTGCCGTGTATGTTACATTCGGCGGTGTCGGCTTGATTTCCTTCAGTTGGTCCGAGAGCGTTTGCGCGGTAGCCAGTTGTTTTTCTAATGACGTCTTTTGAACCGAATCCTTCTCGTCCTCAATCTGCTTCTTGAGCGACTCGATCAGCGCAGGCATTCTTGTCTTCTGTGATGTCTTGAATGGCTCGATCTCGAGAACATTAAATGTCAGCATCTTGGTGCGCACGTATTCATGGGCGATGATCTCGACTTCGGCCGGAAAGACCGAGTTGCCGTCCGTGTGATCGTAGTGAAAGTGCGTGTTCACGACATAGCGAACTGGATTACCCGTGATCAACTTAAGGTCCTCCAAGAGAGCTCGCGCGGTAGCTGGCGTGGAGCCGTCGTCGACGACCATCACGTTGTGATCGTTGACGATGATTGGAATGTTACTGCCCATGCCGCCCGTGGCGTAGAACACACCATCGGCAACCTTCTCGAACTTGTAGACTTTGCCCTGGACAACTGGATAAGGTGACTGTGCTGCGGCCTGCCCGCTCTGGGTTTTCGCTTCGAACAACACCGACATGGTGATTGCCAGGACCACCGCAATTGTGCGTGTTCCCATGATCACCTGCTGAAACAATCTTGCAGGCGTTGTGTTCCAGTCCCAGCGCGATCGCTCGGCGGCTTCATCCTTCAAGGTCACATTCATACTGGTTCACTTCACCTTTCTGCGAGCCATGCACTCATCTTTCTGCCATCGACGAGCCGTGCGCCGCGTCTGTCCGCGCATGAAGATCGCGCAACCTGGCCAATTCCGCGCCTGTTGGTGCGGGAGTTGTGTCCAGGCGTGGACTAACTTTGAGATCCCATCCCGTCGCGGCACGAACCTGTTCCACGGTTACTCCAGGGTGTATGCCACTCAATGTAAACTCCCCAGTCGCCAGGTCAGGAGTCAGAACGCCGAGATCGGTTATCACAATTGTCGGGCCACGCCCACGTGTCAGCCTACGGCCGTTGCACGTATCCCCGTTTCTCGGCGCCAACCTCCGTCCTTGTTGATGCCCAGACGATGTTATGAAATCCAGCCTCTCTACAAACGTCCGCTTGTTTTGTTTCAGAATAATCCACACCTCTTTGGACGCAGTTGCGATTTCAGAAGCGCCACCCGCGCCAGGAAGACGAACCTGCGGCGAAGCATATGTGCCACCAATCAGCGTGGTGTTGATATTGCCACACTTGTCGATCTGCGCGGCTCCCAGAAATCCAACATCCACGCGCCCGGCCTGGAGCCAGTAGCGAAAGAGTTCAGGCACCGAAACCAGGCAATCTGCTGTTTCCGCCAACTCCCCATCACCAATCGATAGCGGAAGAACGCTCGGCTTCGCCCCGATTGTTCCCGACTCATAAATCAAGACAACTTCCGGTGCATGAATGTTGCGCGCGAGGTTGGCGGCAGCGCTCGGCATCCCGATTCCGACAAAGCAAACCATGCCGTTCGCCAGACGCCGAGCGGCCGCGATGGTCATGATCTCGATGGACGTATAATCTAACTCAGCCATTGCTCACCATCGTTCCCTGCGCCAGACTGCGTCGAAATGCCGCGAAATCCTCGGTTTTGAGAATATGTTCTCGCATCCATTGCAGAAAGACCTCGCGATCGCGAGAGATTCCGTCCCACGCCTTGCAAAACGCGTTGTCGCGATGATAGTAGCCGTGCGCATAGGAAGGATGCGCTCCACCAGGAACCTCGCTCACATAAGTCACAACCCAGGAAGGAAGTACACAGGCGTTGATGGGTGCATCCAGCTGATCGACAATCTCTTCGACCGTGACGATTGCTTGCTTCGACGCGAGCACCGCTTCTTTCTGGATTCCAGGAATCCCCTGAATCAGTACATTGCCTCTGCGATCTGCCTTTTGCGCATGGATGATGGCGACATCGGGTGTGAGGGCCCGGGTTGCGGTTAGTACTTCGCCGGTGAAGGGGCAAGCAACCGAACTGATCGACCGGTTGTATTTCGGAATATCCGATCCAACATACCCTCGCAATACCGCAAAGGGCAAGCCTGAAGCGCCGGCCTGGTATCGCGCCGCCATGTCGGCATGACTGTGCTCTTCAAGTTCCAGTGGAATCGGCCAGCTGTTCTGGATCGCATCTCGAAAGCGGTGCAACGATCCGACACCCGGATTGCCCCCCCATGAAAACACCAGTCTGGTTGCACATCCCATTCCTATCATCTGATCGTAGATGATATCTGGAGTCATGCGGATCAGCGTCAGATCCCTGCGCCGTTGGCGGATTATCTCGTGCCCGGCTGCGAACGGAATGAGGTGGGTGAAACCCTCCATTGCCAATGTTGAGCCGTTGTGCACTAGGGCGGCGATCGCCTCCCGAATTGTTGTGATCTCAGCCAGGAACCCACCCTCAGTAAGCTCGATGATCGTACCAATTGGCGCACATCACACAGACCGCTACATCGAGCACGCCGGCGTTTCACCTCCGCCTTTCCCAAGTGCCCACGCGGTGCGCACTTCATGTTGGGGGGAGTATGCGTCCCTTTGTCGCAGGTGCGGCTGTTCGTCTTAACGCTTTGCCTAGGCAGTCGCAGAATTCTTCGGTTTGTATTTGCGCAACTCCAGCTTGGCAATCAAGGCGCGATGCACTTCGTCGGGCCCATCTGCGATGCGTAGCGTGCGGATCGTGGCAAACAGTTCGGCCAGGGGGAAATCGCTGGAAACACCGGCGGCACCATGCATCTGAATAGCCTGATCGATGATCCTCAAAGCAATGTTAGGAACCGCGACTTTGATTTGAGAGATCTCGCTGCGTGCGCCCTTGGTGCCAACTTCGTCGAGCATCCATGCGGCCTTGAGAGTTAGCAGGCGGGCCTGCTCCAACGCGATTCGCGCGTTAGCAATGATATCGACATTGCCTCCCAGTTCCGCCAGAGGCTTGCCGAAGGCCACGCGATGCAACGAACGGCGGCACAGGAGCTCAAGTGCGAGTTCGGCGGCCCCCAGTGTGCGCATGCAGTGATGAATGCGGCCAGGGCCGAGCCGGCCCTGTGCGATTTCAAAGCCCCTGCCCGCTCCAGCTATGATGTGGTCGAGCGGTACCCGGACGTTGGTGAAGCTAACCTCGCCGTGACCGAAGGGAGCCTCATAGGACCCGAACACGGGGACCATGCGCTCGATCTTAACGCCGGGAGTGGCAAGTGGCACCAGAACCATCGAATGACGCTGATACTTGTTTGCTGAACGATGGGTTAGGCCCATGAAAATGAGCAGCTGGCAATGGGGATGGCCGACTCCGGAGCTCCACCATTTCCGGCCGTTGAGTACAACGTGGTCTCCCTCGATGAGGGCCGTAGCTTGCATGTTCGTGGCATCCGAAGAGGCCACGCCAGGTTCTGTCATGCAGAACGCGGACCGAATTTCGCCGGCCAGCAAGGGTGTGAGCCAACGCAGCTTTTGCGCTTGCGATCCATACTTCACCAACACTTCCATGTTGCCCGTGTCAGGCGCGCTGCAGTTGAAAACTTCCGGGGCGATCAAGGAGTGGCCAGTGATTTCCGCTAGCCGGGCATATTCCACGTTGCTGAGGCCGGCACCATACTCCCGATCGGGAAGAAACAGGTTCCACAGGCCGTCAGCCCGCGCCTTTGCCTTCAGCCGCTCCATCACCGGAGGCTGCGTCCAACTGCGCCAGTCGGGAAGGTTCTGAAGATGAGCACAATACTCAGGCTCAGCCGGCAAGACATGTTCTTGCATGAACGCCGAGAGGCGCTGGATGTAGCTCTGGGCACTCGCTGAGCAAGAAAAGTCCATTGGTTAGCGTTCCCCTGGCAGGCACATCCTAACGATTTCTGCAGAATTCCCCTAATGAATTCTACGAATCCTGTAATATACGCAGCGTGCATTTAAGCCAGGTCGATCTCAACCTCTTCGTTGTGCTGGAAGCCATCTATCGCGAGGGCAACATCACGCGCGCAGGCCATCAACTGAACCTCACCCAACCCGCGATCAGCCATGCGTTGAAAAGACTACGTGATCTTTTGCAGGACCCACTGTTTGTCCGCCAGGGCGCGCACATGATGCCGACGGCGTTCACGCGGAACATGATTGACCAAGTGCGGAATGCGCTGCAAATCCTGGAAGTAAACCTCGTCACGACTCACAATTTCGTTCCCGAAACCGCCCGGAGGAACTTTCATCTTTCGCTGTGGGAATACCTGGAGACTCTACTGCTTCCGACCTTGTTAGAGCGCCTGACACATGTCGCGCCAGGAATGTCGATCACGACATCGCGGGTCAAGCGGAGAGACCTGGAGTCCGAACTGGCAAGTGGCTCGGTGGATCTGGCGATTGAAATTCCGATGACGACGAGTGATCGCATTCGGCAGAAGTGGCTCTGGAAAGAACCATACGTTGTCCTTTCCCGGCAGGGTCATCCGGTGATAGCAGACAAACTCGACATGGAGACATACCTGGAGCAGCGCCATATTCAGGTTTCCTCCCGGCGCCGAGGTCCCAGCCTGATCGATATTGAACTGAGCCGGCGGGGCCTTCGCCGGCTGGTGGTTCTGCACAGCCAGCACACCTTCTCTGCCTGCATGGTAGTAAGGGAGACTGACATGCTGCTTACTTTGCCCGAACGGCACGCACAACTGCTAAACCGGGGCCTCAGGAATCAGGTGCATCTTTTCCCGCTCCCTGCGCCCCATTTGGAGGCCGCTTTGTACTGGCACGAGAGTGCGGAGAACGATCCGGCAAACCAATGGCTTCGAGAGGAAATCGAGCGGATCCTGGCCCTAGTACCAGGAGCGCCGCGCAAAGGGAATGACGACCGCCGCCGAAACTCACAAGCGGCCCCTTCTTTGATACGCCAGCCCTTGAAGGAGGGCCAGGCAACGTCCTCAAGATTGCATCCGCGCGGGAATGGAGAGGGTCGTCGTCGGAACTACAAGCGACCGCGTGCCAGCCGAGCAAGGGCGGAGTGATCGTTTCACCAAAGATCTGGCGCAAGTAGGCGTGACGCACCATTTGGTGAGAGCGAATGCTTAAGAACCTACCGCTGACCCGAGCGCTCCCCTTCGGGCGCTCGGGGCAGCGATTTCGTTGCAGCCGCGTAAGCAAGACGCTCTGTGACGAGAGGTAATTTTTCAGAAACCTTACTCGGGGTCGCGTTCGGCAGCGAGAGAACCCGAGGAGTAAACCCTAAAACGTAAGACGCATTCACCCGTTTCTCCGAAACTAAACGAGTCCCAGTCTACATTCTCCAGTCTCATACTCTGCCATCAAAACAATTCATTTGATGAATTCTAAAAATGCGGATACGCTCACCCGCGTCGTGAAACGACAACTATCGAAGCGGTATCTACACGAAAATGTTCTGTCGCTTTCATTCAGCAAATTCAGAGCAAGACCTTAACGATGTCGTGACCGGTTGCCAAATGTAAATACGGACGCAGCATACCAACCGAAGCGTAGAGGTCCAGCACGCATACACGATCTGGAGACAATAAACATGGTCCGTCACCGAGCAGCGAAGAAGTATGTTTTTAGCGTGCTGATATTAGCCTCAATAGGGGTGCGCGTGCTGATGCCCGTTCCTATCTATGCGCAGGTCGCCGGGGCAACGCTCTCCGGCACCGTGACCGACGCTTCGGGCGCGGTAGTGTCCGGGACTCAGGTCTCCGTTAAGAACATGTCAACCGGAATCAGTACGACGGTCTCAACCAACGCAGACGGAGTATACGCAGCGCCGAATCTGCTGCCCGGGGACTACGAAGTAACATTTTCCGCCAAGGGCTTCGGGGCCGAAGTGCGCAGTGGCGTCAATCTTACCGTGGGAGCGCACCGCCTGCTGAATATCAGCCTACAGGTTGGCCAGGCTGCGCAGCGTGTTGATGTGACCGCTGCGGAAACCACCGTGGAGCTTCTCACATCGGCTGTCGATGGTGTCGTGGGTGCCGCTGCAATTGAAGAGTTGCCGCTGAACGGGCGTGATTGGACTTCATTGGCAGTTCTCCAACCGGGTGTCAGTAAGGTTCTAACCCAGCAGCCGAATGTGGGCAACAGCCTGGGAGGCCGGGGATATGGGCAGGAGCTTGCGATCTCAGGCACACGGCCGCAACTGAATAACTATCGCATCGACGGGATCAGCGTGGTGGATTACGCAGGCGGTTCGCCGGGCAGTGCGCTGGGCGTGGCCCTGGGCGTGGATGCAATTGCAGAGTTTTCGGTGGTGACAAGCAACTCTTCCGCCGAGTACGGCCGGAGTTCCGGTGGGGTTATCAACGCGATTACCCGATCTGGAACGAACAAGATTCATGGAAGTGCATTTTGGTTTCTGCGCGACGAAGGTCTCGACGCGCGAAATTACTTCGACGGGACCATTCCACCTTTTCATCGCAACCAATTTGGCGGATCGATGGGAGGTCCCATCCAGAAGGATAAGACCTTCTTCTTCGTCAACTACGAAGGCCTCCGTGAGGATCTCGGCACAACAAACATAAATAAAGTGCCTTCGCAGGATGCGCGCAACGGGACTCTGCATAATGCAGACGGAACGACCACCACGGTGACGGTCGACCCCCTGGTGGCGCCCTTTCTCCCGCTGTACCCGCTGCCGAACGCTGGTTTGATAGGGACTGGTAACACGGGACTGTTCGACATTGCTACAAACGCGGTTCTCAAAGAGGATTACGTCACCGCGAGGATAGACCGGAAGTTTTCGGCGAAGGACAGCATTTCGGGAACGTTTTTCCGGGACAAGGCTTCCAACACAAGTCCGGACAATTATGACACTCAGCTTATTTCCAGCCCTACTAGCGGGTACCTGGTAGGGGTGGAGGAAAGTCACGTATTCAGCCCCACGTTGATGAATAGCGTGAGAGCGGGCTACCACAGGGTTACGGCATTTCCTGAACAATCTGTGAGTGCGATCAATCCACTTGCCGGGGATCCCTCCCTGGGTTCTTTTGCGGGGCGGGACGCGCCGTCCATTAGCGTGCCCGGATTGAACGATTTCAGCGGAGGTCTCGGCGCGCTCTCCAGCCAGGCCTTCTATTGGAACTCCATTCAGGCTTACGATGATGCGTTTCTGACCAAGGGCAGACACTTGATCAAATTCGGGTTTGCCTTCGAACGGATGCAAATGAACAACCGCATTCTGCCCGATAACGGAAATTTCAAATTTGGCTCGCTACAGGACTTTCTGACCAACATGCCGAAGTCGTTCAATGGAGCTCCTCCGGCTAATGTTTCGGGGCACGGTGACCGCCAAACTCTTTTTGGAGGCTATGTGCAAGATGATTGGCGGGCGCGGAATAATTTGACGCTAAACCTGGGCCTACGGTACGAAATGGTCACGGTGCCAACAGAGGTGCAAAACAAAATTTCCAACTTGGCAAATTTTACATCCACCGCGCCAACATTGGGTTCCCCTTATTTCAATAATCCGACCAAGCGTAACTTCGAGCCGCGAGTTGGCATCGCCTGGGACCCCTTCGGTGACGGGAAGACCGCAGTCCGCGCGGCCTTCGGGATTTTCGACGTTCTGCCTCTCATCTATGAATTCTCCGGTGCAATCGGCACGTCAGCACCGTTCACGGAGAAAGTGGCAGCAACGGGCACGCCGGGTTCGTTCCCGACGGGAATCGTAGCAACCATCCTTGGTTCGGGCCCTCCATCCCCAACCACCTTGCGGTACGGCTCTATTCAGGTCAATCCCCCTCGCAATTACCTCATGCTCTGGAATCTGAACATTCAGCGTGAGCTCACCCCGAGCACGTCTTTGATGATCGGTTATGTGGGAAATCATGGAGTCCACATGCTAAACCGCGCGGACGACGTCAACATGGTACTTCCCCAATCTACGCCGCAAGGTCTGCTCTGGCCCTTCCCAGCGGGCAGCGGGACCATACTCAATCCTGTAATTGGCGACATTCGCGGCGAGTATTGGACTGGTACATCTTTGTATGACGCTCTCGAAGTGCAGTTAACGAAAAGAATGAGCCACGGCTTCCATGTGCAGGGTTCTTATACCTGGGGCAAAAACATTGACACCGGTTCGGCGAGCGTTATTGGCGACCCGTTTACGAACTCCATCACAAGTCCCCTCTGGTTCTGTAGTGCCTGCAGGCGCGGCCTGTCGGACTTCAACATAGGTCAGACCCTCGTCGTTAATTACGTTTGGGATCTTCCGACGCCGGAGTATTGGGGATCGGTCGCTTCCCATCTGCTGGGGGGGTGGCAACTGAGAGGAATTGTCACCGTCGAAACAGGCGTACCGTTTACGCCCCTCATCGGAGGAGATCCGCTAGGGGAAAACAGCACAGACCCGTTCGCTTATCCCAGTCGTGTAGCGGGGCCGGGGTGCAGTTCACCGGTAAATCCAGGGAATCCCAATAATTACATTAAGCTCCAATGTTTTAGTGTTCCGATGGCCACCCCTTCCATTGCCGCGCTGTGTACGCCTTTCAGCGCTGTACCAGGCAGTTGCGAAAACCTTTTCGGCAATGTGGGCCGCAACTCGGTGATCGGGCCTGGACTCGCGACCTGGGATTTCTCGGTGGTTAAGAATACCCGTATTAAGGAAGGTTTCAACCTGCAATTTCGGGCGGAGTTGTTCAATATCTTGAATAAGGCCAACTTTGGAACACCAGTCGACAATTCAACATTCTTCGACTCCGGTGGAAACCCGGTTGGTGGTGCGGGTGCGCTTGATACCACATCCACAACCTCACGACAGGTCCAGTTGGGACTGAAGCTCATATTTTGATTCTGCCCTGCAGGTGGTATCAGATAGAAACGGAAGCGTTCTAGGATTTATCGGGAGGACTGAACCACAATGCGAAACGTACTTTCGACTGCTCTTCTGGCAGTTTTATTGGCCGGGGTCGCGAATGCGCAAGAGACTACGGGAGCGAAGGCCGAGGAAGTTAAACAAGAAATCCTGAAAATCGAGACCGACAAGCTTGCATACCGTTTGAATCACCGGGGCAGTATAGAGGATTGGAACAAGCAATATGATGCTGTTGGTATCGCCGTAACCCAGCCCAACGGAGCCAGGCCCAGTGGATCTGAGCATGTGGCTCATTTGAAAGACCCAAACAGAGCGAAGTTGCGAACCAACAACCAATTTGGTTATCAAGTGCGGGTCTATGATGACGCGAAGATCGCCGTCGCGACTTACAACGGCGAGAATACTTTTTCCACGGATGCGGAGAAAGACAAGATCACTACCCAAAAAACATTGGACACAGATGTTTGGTTCAAGTTTCCGGACGGGATGTGGCGTCGTATAGTTCACGACGCCGCTCCTGCTGCTGGCGAGTGTTCAGGAGCGAACGCTGGCTTTATTCAGCCGCGTAAGGAGTGAACGCGCCTGACCGTTGTGACTGAGGGCACTGCTGAGCTTCTTCCGGGCCATGACCGGCGACCAGGTTTTCTGCAGATTCATCCGGAGCGTTCCAGGATCGTTCAAAGTGGTGAACCATTGGCAGTGACCGCGCCGACGGATACGAACAGCCTAAGGGCGAACAGAAAGAATATTTGATTTCAAAGGAGAAGGACATATGGAATACCTCATCGGGAAGCTGCTTCTGGACTTCGAAAAGGGAATGATGACCCGGCGGCAGCTTATTCAGAGCATTTCGCTGGCTGCAACAGCGGCCTGCTCCCTGGGTGTCGCGCCGGCAGCGGCGGCCGATGGCAAAGCTGCCCAGGCCGCCTCCCTGAACCATCTGGGTTGTCAGGTGGCGGATTACGCCAAGAGCCGCGACTGGTACGCGGATCTTTTCGGCATGAAGGTTGTGGTAGACGATGGACAAAAGGCCATGCTCGCGGTTGGCGACACGCTCCTGGTCTTTCATAACCGAAAGTCCCCCACCACACCGGTCATCAATCACATCTGCTTCACGATCGCCAACTGGGACGACGATAAGAGTGTCAGGGAACGCGTGCAAGCCGAGATTAAGCGCCGCGGACAGGATCCGCGACCGTCCGAACACAGTCTCCACATTAACGATCCAGACGGTTTTACGCTTCAGTTGGGCGGAAAGGTCCAATATACGTAAAGGTCTGATCTGAGCGCCGGGAGGCGCCGCGGGGATCCGACACCCGTTTGAGGCCGACTCTCATGTATTCCGCTCATGTGGGCGGGCAGATTTACGGGTCTACGCTCTTGTCTATTTCGCAACTGGGGCCAGATGGACTTCTGTGGCGGCTGCATTCAAAGCAAGGAACTTGTATTCCAGATTAAAGAGAGGTTGAGATGAGACGTTTGCAAGTACTCGTTTTTGTTACGGTGATATTTGCTCTGGGTTACGTTTCGAGTGTAAGAGGTGGTGATGACCCTGTACAAGAGCTGACAAAGATCAAGGAGCAGTGGTCCGAAGCAGAGGTAAAACGTGACCTAGGTTATTTGGACCAGTTGTTTGCCAAAGACTTTGATATGTTCAATGCCCGAGGACATTTTGATAAGGAACACATGCTCCAATCCCTCAAGGATCCGGATCTTACGTTTACCGAACTACACTCGGACAACATCCAGGTGCGTCTCTACGGTAATGTCGCCGTCATGACCGACCACGTGAAAGCCCGTGGTATAGCAAAGGGCAAGGAGTTCAGCCGAGAATCCCGCTTTGTCCGGATTTTCGTCAGGGAACACAAAAAATGGCAGGCTGTGCTGGCGCAGTCGACCCCCGTTACCCCAGATCCTGCCGCTCAGAAATAGGTGAAGACGGTGGCTGGGGTCGATGCGGAAATCCTACTTTCAGAGGGGGGAATCTTGAGGGATCCTGTGCGGAAAAAAGGAGATAAGGTCTACCGGCTGTTGGCGTTCTTCCTTGGGTCAGTGTTCGCGCTTGCCATCGGTTGGACTGCAGAAACGCAAGCGCAGGAGGGCACGCCTTCTCCGATCATCTTGACCGTCGATCACGGGGTAATCTGCGAGTCAGAACTCGGTCCCATTCAGCAAGCTTTTGCTGATGCGGGTCTCCGGTCCGATTACGGCGGACGCCACCTGGAATCGCCTACCCAAATGGCGGTCCTTGGTTTTGAAGATTATTCGTACCTTGGACTGGATACGCCTGTGACATCACCGGCGCCACAAGGAGTCGAGTTGGCCAAGTTTATGGACGGAAACGCCGGCCCGTGCGCGTGGGTGGTAAACGTGCCAGATATTGGGAGGGAAGTGGAGCGAGTGTCCCGTTTGGGAGTTAAAGTGGAGAACCCCAATTTCTTGAGCAGGAAGAAGCCAGACGGGACCTTATCCAAATGGAAAAAGGCAAAGCTGGGAGAGGAAACCCCAGGAGCTACATTGCCATTATTACTCCAGGATATTACTCCGCGAAGTTACCGGGTAGAGCCGTCGGCCAGCACGAAAGGGACAAACCTGACAGGCGTTACGGTCGTTGTCCTCGGGGTGAGGGACTTGGACGCTAGCATCGGTTTGTTCCGGCGCGTCTATCACTGGCCAGCACCTATCGTGGAGCAACATCCTGAGTTCGGAGCGAAGCTGGCATATTTTGAGGGAACTCCGGTGATCCTCGCGGTTCCGTTGGCACAGAATTCGTGGTTGTCTGAGCGACTAGCCCGCTTCGGCCAGAGCCCGATTGCGTTCCTTCTCGGTACTCGGAATTTCAAGTCGACTTCGGAGCGTTTCTCCTTTCCGAGCGCCACGCAGTGGTTTAATCGGAAGGTCTCCTGGTTTGACCCAGACAAACTACATGGTGTGAGGTTGGGAGTGATAGACCAATAGGCTGAATTGAAGCAAAGAGTACCTCTCGCTAACTCCCGACAAAAACAAGGTCGATTGTCGCTAATCATTTCGACGAGTGGACCCTGAGGACCAGAAATGAAGTCGCATATCTACATCGCAGGCATCTCGATGACGCACCTTGGCAAATTCTGTGACCTGTCGGTCAAGGATCTAGTGCGCGAGGCGGTGACTGGGGCACTTGCAGATGCCGGGTGCGGTCTTGCTGACATTGAGGCTGCTTGGTTCTCGAATACGCGCCAGGGCATCATGGAAGGGCAGAACGTCATCCGTGGCCAATGTGCTCTGCGCGCCATGGGATTTCAAGGCATTCCAATCACCAACGTCGAGAATGCTTGTGCCAGTTCCACTTCAGCGCTTAGGGAAGCCTATGCGAATCTGAAGGCGGGGCTCTGCGACGTGGCTCTCGTGGTCGGCGCCGACAAAATGTTTTTCCCGGACAGGCGCGACCAGATGTTCCAGGCCTTTCTGGGCGGCATGGACGTCCACGAGACTGAGGCCACTCAGAAATGGATGCGCGAGATTGTGACAGGCTTGGGTACGGAAGAGACTTCACAGCTAGGCAACTCGGTTCACAGCTTTTTCATGGATGTGTATGCCGCCGTCGCCCAACTCCATATGCGGCTTTACGGTACGACTCGGCGGCAGATCGCTGCCGCGGCCGCCAAAAATCATTGCCATTCGACGCTTAACCCGCTGTCGCAATATCAGCAGGCCATCTCGGTAGACGAGGTACTGGGAGATATACCGATTTCCTGGCCTCTGACCAGGTCCATGTGTGCGCCTATAAGCGATGGCGCGGCCGCGGCCGTTTTGTACAACGAACGGGGGCGACACAAATTCGGGGGTTCACGGGCCGTGCGCGTTGAAGCAGTTGTGCTGGTCAGCGGTCTTGACCGAAAGCCCGAGGACTTCGATAAACATATTGGCCGACGCGGCGCGCTGCTGGCATACGAACAGGCGGGGGTTGGCCCCGATGAAATAGATATCGCGGAGGTGCACGATGCATGCTCCTTTGCCGAGATTCTGCAGATCGAAAATATGGGCTTCTGCAACCGAGGCGAGGGCGGGCCAACTACTGAAAGGGGTGAAACAGGGCTCGGCGGCCGTATACCGGTCAATCCCTCCGGCGGGCTCGTCTCGAAAGGCCACCCGGTGGCAGCGACCGGACTCATTCAGCTTTACGAACTCGTCACTCAGCTTCGCGGCGAGGCTGGGTCCCGGCAGGTCGATGAGGTTCAACTTGCCCTGGCGGAAAACGGCGGAGGATTCTGGGGAGGGGAGGAGGCCGCGACTACGGTGACGATCCTTGTCGGCCCAGACCGCTAAGTCGCTCGACCGAGATTGGTCTGTCCTATAGCTGCTTGGCTGACAGTATCTAAGCTGCGGTGACAATCGTTCGCTCGTCAAGTATGTTCTTACCCGAAAGGCGGAGACAACCGAGTGCCTGATGTTCGCTCACGCGCGATCGAGCCACCTTCCCGCGAGTTTACCGACCATATGCGGCGTCGAATCGCCGTGCGACTGCTTCCATTTCTCTTCGTCCTTTACATCGTTAATTATCTTGACCGCACCAGCGTGGCGTATGCCGCGATCGGGATGTCTCGTGACTTGGGATTCAGTGCCCGAGTATTTGGATTGGGGGCGGGCATTTTTTTCGTGAGTTATGTGGCTTTGCAGGTGCCGGGCGCCTTGCTGGTCGAACGTTGGAGCGCTCGCCGGATGATCTCTGCCACCATGATTGCCTGGGGCTCGGTGACGGCGCTGACAGGGCTGGCGCACACTCCAGTTCAACTTTATCTGGCACGCTTTGCATTGGGCGCCGCAGAAGCGGCTTTTTTTCCAGGAGTCATCGTCTATCTGAGCCACTGGTTCATCCGTGAGGACCGCGCCAAGGCGACCAGCAACTTCATGGCCGCAATTCCCCTGTCATTCGTCATTGGATCGCCAATCGCGGGATGGATTCTCAGCCACAGATGGTTCGCAGTTGAAGGCTGGCGGTGGCTGTTCATCCTGGAGGGGATGCCGGCCATCCTGCTCGGCATCGTTGCGTTCTTCTACCTCGCGGACTGGCCGCGCGAAGCAAACTGGCTTGCTCCCGAGGAGCGGCATTGGATTGGCGAAACACTCAGCGCGGAAGAACCTCACAATGCAAAAGCGATTTCAATAAGACAGGTCCTCGCGTCCCGCACGATTCTATTGTTAGCTGCGGTAACCTTTCTCAATTATTTTGAAAGTTACAGCTTCTTTTTCTGGTTCCCGACTATGCTGAAGCGCCAGTCCGGATTGTCGGACGTCAATGTCGGACTGCTCGGCGCGGTGCCATACCTAGCGCTTTTCATCGGAATGCAAGTCAACGGATTGCTTTCCGACCGGAGTCGCGAAAGATACTGGCACTCAGCTGTCCCTCTTTTTATAGCGACGGCCGGATTTCTGGGCCTGATCACTCAACCTCGGTCAATCCCCCTTTCGCTCTCACTCTTGTTTTTCACCATGGCTTGCATGGGTTCAGCCTACCTCCCGGTCTTTTGGGCGATCCCTAGCGAAATCCTGAGCAAGTCGACGGCAGCGGCGGCAATTGGCATGATCAATGCCGTTGGCAGCGTCGCAGGGTTTGCGAGCCCTTACCTGTTTGGTTACCTGAACACTCGGACGGGGTCATTTTCGCCTGGTCTGGCCATACTAATGGTTTCTGCTTTTGCCGGAGGGCTACTGATACTGTTTACTCCGAAGAACGCTTAGGAAACGCCCCTTGCGGATTATTCTCGATGCTGCGGACCCCGTGAGCGATGCCGCGTTCGGAGTCGAGTTTCTGGCCGTCGGAGCCGGCAAATGCAGCGAACGTCTTCCGGAAGCGTACCGCGGATGTGCATACTACATCGGACCCGGATCGCGGAAGCGTCATTCTCATGAGCTTGGGTATCTCCTGCTGAGGTCGCATGCGCACGCCGCGAGCGGCATCATGCGAGCTCATTTGGAAGTCGAGGAGCTTCGCCGAATCGTCAAGGCATCTCTGTTGTTCATGCCGCAGCAAGGCAGCGAAGGCACACTCACGATACCGGTCTCGATTCCTTCCACTGTGCGTTGACCTTGATAGTCTCCGAAGAAAAAGACTTTGCTTTTCTTGATCGGTCCACCAAATGTTCCCCCCGTATTGATTCTGCTGGAAAGTCGAGCGCTCCGGTGAAAAGTAGCCGCGGGCGTCCAGACCGGTATTGCGAAGGAATTCGAATGCCGATCCGTGAAACGTGTCCTCGCCAGATTTGGTGACAACGTTAATCAACCCACCGCTGTAGCCGCCGAATTCTGCGTCTGCATTGCTGCTGATGATTCGGAACTCCGCGATCGAGTCCAGGTTCGGAATGAAGCCGGCCTGTTGCCCGATCGACTCCTGCACGCTGGCACCATTCAGGAAAAGCCGTTGGCCGATTCGTGCTGGCCATTGAGGGAGAATTGGCCGGTGTTCTCGTCGCCCGCCACTGGCACCGTTCCGAACCCGCCGCCGGAACTGCTGTTCACAGCGCCGCCGGTGGTGATCGGCGACACTCCTGCTGGCGTGGCCAGAAGGTCCGTGTAGCTACGCCCGTTCAGCGGCACTTCCGCCACATGCTGGCTGCTAATGGTCTCGCCGATCTCGGTATCGGACATCTGTATCGTGACAACGCTGTCGTTGACCTCGACGGTCTGCGTGTTTTGCCCGATCTGCAAGGCGGCATCGATTTGCAGTGCGCTGTTTACATCAATCACCACGCCGATCTTCTTATATGGCTGGAAGCCCGGAGAATTGACCTCAAGTTCGTAGTGTCCAATGGGAACGACTGGGAACGAATATTGCCCCTGGTCGTTGGTGGTTGTGGTCTGTTTGGTTCCGTTGCCCACGTTGTTGAGGGTGAGCGTGGCGCCAGCGACGAATGCGCCACTGGGATCGCAGATTATCCCGGAGATTCTTCCGGCCACATCGGCCCATGCGATATTGAGTAAGAGACAAAACACAACCACCACCCATGAAAGCCGTTTCATTGCTAAACCCGCTTCGATTTTCCTTTCTTGTCTCCTGATTGGGTTGATGGACAACTCTCGGGCGAAAAGGCCCTTCATTGCGACAGGCTCCGCCGGGGCTTCCGGTTCACATTCGTTATTCGTCTCGCGACCCGGTACGGCAATCTCTACGTCAACGAAACTGCGGAGTTCGGGATCAATCCATACGCGATCGAGTGGATGCGCTGGGTTTCCCGTTTCGATCCAAACGCAATACAGTGGGTTTACGACTTAATGTTGGAATAAATGTGTTCATCATTGTTTCCTCCCGGCAGAGACACGTATCCTGTGTGGGCGCACACATGTTTGGCGGTGCCCGGAGAGGGTCTCGGCAGTAAATTTGGTTAGGAGGAGTGAGTCGAGCCGTTCAGATTCGGCGGGATTCGCTCGCTCAGGTCACAGGTCACGTGCTGTGGCGAGCGAGGAGGAGAGGGCCTACAAAATGTTAGGTGCTTCTTCTACAACGCTGTTTACAGCACAGTTCAGCGCTCCGGCTACCCGGAGGTTCTTGTGCAGATTCACTGTTCATAGTGCTTCTATAATTCTCCGCTGAGCTTCCTTTGGGAATCTCGGCTCAATTCTTATATCATATCCCCCTAGCATATAGGCAAGGAAAAAATGTCGCATCTTGAAAAAGAAAAGCAGAAGCTGATCGCTCGCATTAAGCGGATTCGTGGGCAGGTTGATTCCATCGAACGCTCGTTGACGAAGGACGACGATTGTGCGGATGTCTTGATGCTCCTGGCCAACGTTCGTGGAGGGATCAACAGTCTCATGGCCGAGGTTCTCGAAGACCACATTCGTCTCCACATGTTGAGTGACGAAAAGAGTTCAATGCCGACGGCAGAACTGGCAGAAGATCTTATTGGTCTGGTCAGAGCGTACCTCAAATAGTTTCATCAGAAGGAGCCTGGAGACGGGACGGGAGTTAGCCGGAAGTCACTGCGCCGCGCCTCCAACAGGAACGCTCGAATCCACGGCAGCCTTGATCTGTTTGGATGCCGCACCGTTGATTGTTGTGCTCTCCGCACGTTCAGGCCACTCCCTCGGAGCGAGATGTGCAGTCAACAGCCTGATGACTGAGCTCCTGGAAGGCCACATCCGACACCATGTGCTCGACCCTAAGCGGAAACCGAATGCGGAGCAGACGCACGCGGCCGATGAGGTCATCGATATGGTGAAAATCTACCTCAGATAGCGGAACCCGGCCTTGTGAACAGCCTTGCGAGGAGCGGTGTGACGAATGCCACGAAGTGCGGCAGTGACCGAACTCTCCGGCACTCCGATTCGCAGGCAAAGCCACTGCGAAGCAGCAGCCTTCCGATCCCGGCTCGTAAAAAAGCTCCCTTCCGAAGCTGTCGTCAGACCCGGCATTCCAGGTCGCGCCGGGGCGGCTCCTGAAAGACTTTGGGCGATTACAAACGGCGCTCACCTAACCGACAACGGAATAATCAGCCGTCCAAATTGATGTAGGAGGGAAATCGCCGTGTCGGCTGTCTGTAGGCGTAGACTCAGAGAAGAAGAGTTCATTCGGGAAGAGTTGCTCAATTGGAAAAGCCAGCGGTTTGCGTCCTGAGCAGATTTGTCGTGGCCAATGACATGGATGCCGAGGTCAAGCAAGCTTTCATTCTCCGTCCGCATCTTGTCGAAAGTACCGAAGGGTTTGTCCGGATGGATGTCCTCAGCCCAGAGGACATGCCGAATGAAATCTGGCTGATGACATATTGGGCCGATATTGCAAGCTATCGGACATGGCATAAGAGCCATGCTTATCATGAATCGCATGCGGGAATACCGAAGGGATTGAAGCTTGTGCCGGGCAGCGCCGCCTTGCGTATATTCAACCTCGTTGCTTCCTAAGAAACGATGATCTCCTGACAGATGGCGGGCACGGGCGTAAGATTTGTTGGTGCGTCCAATCGGCGGCTCTGCGATCAACCTTCATCACCTCGCCAAGCGCAATCAAGAGGCGGCGATGTGGTCTGGCCCTCACTCCAAGCCGTGACGCCTTTCGGGTCGTGGAATAGATGTCGGACCTACTCGAACCAACGCGCGATTTCATTATTGAACGGCAAGAGGGCCTCGCTCACGAAATTGTTGAGCGCCACTGGCAACTCCGGCCCGCTTTGGAACAATTATATGGAAAACAAGGAAGGGCAAGGTGTCTGGAAGACGCCCGTTATCACCTCCGATATCTCTCCGAAGCCGTAGGAGCGCGAGAACCGGCTCTGTTTATCCACTACGTCACGTGGGCCAAAACAATGCTTCTAGCGCGCAGTGTCCCGGTCGAGGATTTGGTGGTGAATCTCGAGGTGATGTTAGACGTTTTGGGAAAAGAACTCCCTACGTCGATGCAAATACCCGCGGTGGATTATGTGAAATCCGCGATTGGGAGTCTGACGCTAGCATACGATAACTCGTCGTTTCTCGACCCTCGTCACCCGCTGGCCGAACTTGCTAACCAATACCTGAGCGCACTACTTCGCTACGATCGACACTCGGCATCGACTCTCATTTTGCGGGCCGTGGAGAACAAAGTCAGTATCAAGGAAATCTATTGCCGTGTTTTTGAGCCTTGCCAGTACGAGATTGGGCGCCTCTGGCAATCGAACGTTATCAGCGTCGCTCAGGAGCACTACTGCACCGCTTCTACGCAGCTCATTATGTCGCAGCTCTATCCCTACATTTTTCGTACGGACCGAACCTTCCGAGGCACGATTGTGGCTGCCTGCGTCAGTGGGGAGCTCCATGAAATTGGAGCGCGGATGCTTTGCGATTTGCTTGAGATGGAAGGCTGGAACACAATCTACCTCGGTGCCAATGTGCCGACCGCCGGCATTGTCGATGTGCTTCGCGACAACCACTCCGATATTCTCGCCGTCTCGGCGTCCATGGCTTTCCACATCCCTGCTGTACGGCAGGTGATCGCGGCGGTGCGTTTGGCGAGCCCGGCGACGAGAATTCTCGTCGGCGGATACGCTTTCAAAATCGCGCCCAATCTTTGGCACCATGTAGGCGCGGATTACTGGACCAGGGATGCCTCCGATGCGATATCTCTTATAGACGGGCTCGACGATAAGATGGCGGGTGTTCGTTAGCGTAATAAATTCGTCAGACTATGAATTGCTGAAGATGAAGCTGAAGCCTGATCGTAAGGGCTCGGAATGGATGCCATGAACGCAAATTCTTTGGGCGACGTGGATAGCGACGATCGTCTCTATAGCGAGCTTTCCCGGGTGAACAATGAGCTGGTCAACGCCCAGAGAGATCTTGTCCAAAGAAATGTTCGACTCGAGCGCGCCGAGGAGGCGCTGCGGAAGGCTCACGGCGACTTGGAGCGGCAGGTCCTGGAGCGAACGAGAGAACTAGAAAATACTTTGTCTGCTTTTCGAGAAGAAGTCCGCGTTCACCAGAAGACAGAAGAAAAATTACGAGAGCTTTCGTTGAGCGTACTTCGCATTCAGGACGAAGAACGGCGGCGCGTGGCCCGGGACCTGCACGATACCGTCGGCCAAACGCTGACCGCGTTGAAAATCACCCTGAGTTCGCTGGAAGATGCGGTGGCACGATATCCTCAAACAGCCGAATTTTTTTCCGAACTCAATGGGCTTGCCGATCAGGCCCTTCGGGAAATCCGGACCACGTCTTATCTCTTGCATCCTCCGCTTCTTGACGAGTCGGGATTTGCCGCCGCTGCTGCCTGGTACGTCGACGGATTTAATAAGCGTAGCCCCATCCAGGTGACGCTCCAACTGCCGGAGGGCATTCGTCTTCCCGGCTCGGTTGAAATTGTCTTATTCAGGGTCCTTCAGGAGAGTCTGACGAACATCACCAAGCATGCGGGATCCACCACGGTCGATGTGCTCCTGCAACTCGAGCAGAACGTAATATCCCTTTCGGTCAGGGACTATGGCAAAGGAATTTCAGCCGAGAGACTTGCGGCAATGAAGGGCAGTGGATCGGATGTCGGAGTCGGGATTGCTGGTATGCGCGAAAGGCTTAAGGAGTTAGGAGGCAGATTGGAAATCGAGTCCGATTCCACAGGTACTCTGTTGAAAGCGTCCATACCCAACCACTCCGGTGATTGTCATCGGCGCAGTGATGGTTCGGTTTGATTCGCCAAGATTGATGAGTACGCAGTTGACTCGAGCACCTGTTTGTGCGGCCCGAAGTCGATTTTGATTGTACATCCCAGCGATGTTATCGTGAGTGCGCTCCTACATCGTTGGGCGTACTCGTTTGCGTAGACCTAATTTTCCCGTGCGAAGAGTCCATCGGGAACCATCCCCATGAACATACTTGATCTCGTTGTCGGCAAACCGATCAAGACCAGCGACGAACGTGCCGAGCAGATAGGTCCCATACAGGGCATCCCGATCTTTGGTCTCGATGGTCTTAGCTCGGCTGCTTATGGCCCGGAAGCGGCCCTCACCCTGCTGATCCCCCTTGGTCTTCTCGGCGTTCGTTATATCGTGCCCGTGAGTACCGCCATCATCGCCCTGCTGGTGATCGTATACTTCTCTTATCGCCAGACCATCGCCGCCTATCCCTCCGGCGGTGGATCCTACACGGTGGCGCGCTTCAACCTCGGAGCACCTGCCAGCTTGCTTGCTGCGGCCGCTTTGCTCGCCGATTACATTCTCACGGCCGCCGTGGGCATTTCCGCGGGAGTCGGTGCCTTGGTCTCGGCAGTTCCGGCCTTGCTGCCGCACATGGTTTCACTCTGCGTGGGAATTTTGATTATCATCACCATCGTCAACCTTCGCGGCGTGCGCGAAGCGGGGGCTGTTTTCGCGATTCCTACCTATCTTTTTGTCGGTACGCTTCTCATAACCATCGTCGCGGGCCTTGTCCGTGTTCTCCTCAGCGGAGGCCATCCCAGACCTGCTGTTGCCCTGCCGCCTCCGCCCGCAACGACAGAAGCGGTCACTTACTGGCTGCTGTTGAAGGTCTTCGCCAGCGGATGCACGGCGCTAACTGGCGTGGAAGCTGTCAGCAACGGCGTGAGGGCCTTCAAAGAACCCACTGTCAAGAACGCGCAGCGCTCGCTCACCGCGATCATTTTTGTACTGGCGATCATGCTGGCGGGAATCTCCTATCTCGTGAAGACCTATGGAATCGCCGCCACCGACCCCGGCCGACCCGGCTACCAGAGCGTTCTCGCCATGCTCACCGCCGCGGTTTTCGGCAAGGGCCTCTTTTACTATCTGACCATCGGCTCCATCCTTGTGGTTCTCTCTCTCTCCGCCAACACCGCCTTTGCCGATTTTCCGCGCCTTTGCCGCGCCATCGCGCAAAACAACTACCTCCCGCACGTGTTCGGCTATCGCGGAAGGCGGCTCGTCTACACTTACGGCATCGTCGTACTGGCCGTACTCTGTGGCGGCGTTCTCATCCTTTTCGGCGGTGTCACTGACCGGCTTATCCCGCTTTATGCGGTTGGCGCTTTTCTGGCCTTCACGCTTTCGCAAGCCGGCATGGTCATGCACTGGCGGAAGAATCGCGGTCCGCATTGGGTGAAGAGCGCACTCGTTAACGGACTGGGCGCGTTTGTCACCGGCACTACCACGGTCGTGGTGCTGGTCGCGAAATTCGTCGAGGGCGCCTGGATTACCCTGCTCTTCATTCCTTTGACGATTCTTCTATTCGCCGTTGTGCGCCGCCACTACCACTCTGTAAAAGTGCTCACCAGTTGCAAGGTTCCCGTCGACGCAGCAGGCCTGAGCCAGCATCCCATTGCGGTAATTGCTATCGACCGCTGGAGCAACATCACCCGCCAGGGAATTGAGTTTGCCGCCCGGCTTTCTCCGGAAGTGATCGCCTTGCACGTCGAGCCTAGTGAGCATTCCGAATTGCTTCAAGACGACTGGGGGCAATACGTCGAACGACCTTTTCGTGCGCAAGGCAAAGAGCCGCCCCATCTCCACGTGCTGCCGTCGCCCTACCGTTTTGTCGTGATTCCGGTCGTTCAGTTCGTCCTCGATCTTTCGAAGAAATATCCCGATCGCAGCATTGTTGTGGTCATACCGGAGCTAGTGGAGGACAAATGGTACGAATATTTCCTCCACAATCAGCGAGGCCGGCTTCTGGAATGGGTGCTTCTGGCGCGCGGCAATGAACGCATCTTTACGGTGAGTGCACCCTGGTACATTGGGCAACAAACTTGATCCGGCAGCCTGAAAGCCACCCTAGTGACGGATCGCCTGAAAGCGGAAGGAATAGCCAATCCCAAGAAGATGATCTACTGCAGCCGAAGACAGGCCCACGCCGACATGGAAGTCAATCTATTGCTGCTCAGCGATCTTTAGAGCTGTTCCAAAATGCAGCAAGTGCCTCGGACCGCCAGCTTCCGGAAAGTCGCCCACATACTCGACAAACGCATGCCAGGGTTTCGTCAATTGTCTATCAATTACGTTTCGCGTGCCGCCTTGCGTGGGCGAGAGGTGGAACCTCGCAGGCAGTTGGGACAATTGTGATTCAAGTTGAAATCGCGGCTAGAACCGGCTGAATCTTGGTTTCGCGCTGGTACGCCGGACGTATCCGCGAGGGCTACCGGCCGCATCCGAGGCACTGGGAGGCGCTGGCGACGCTAGTCGGAAACTCACATAGTCGGAGCCAAGAGGTAGTAGGTCGTGTCTAGCGGTGGCTGGCCTTTCTAGGGTTAACGAGTCGGTTCCCTTTTCTTAATCGTCTTTGTTGGAGGGTACATCGTTCCTTTCATCTGAATCGCAGACTCAGACTTTCCTTTGCGTTTGGCCCTTAGCTGCCGCAGCCTCTTGCCAAAACTCCTTCGCATGCGTGAATCGCGATTACTTAGCACTGAGATAGTGAATTATTCTGGAAAGTGAGCAATTCCGCACAGTCAAACCTTTGAAGAGCGATTACTGTGCAAAACTGATTTAGCACGAGATCTAGAAACAGCGAGCCAGGGTAAGGGAGCGACGGATTCTCTGTTCCGTCAGCGATCCTGATCGCTGCTGTCCTCTTGAAGTGTGAATAGAGTGCGCGAGCGATTCGCACGCGGCGCTTTAGTGCGGGCAACGCACTGCCTCCTAAGTTACTGTCCTTACTGTCCTCGGCCCGTTCGAGGGGGAAAATCTAATTTACTTTGGAGGAGCCAATGGCTCGGTCTTCACTTAGTCTGCCCCTAGCTCTTTTGGTCCTTGGTATTTCAGCCGGACTCCTGCCTCGTTTTGCCTTCGCCCAAACCGATAGCGTATTTGAAATGGGCCTAAAGCCTTACGGGGCTTACCATGGCGGCGATATCGATGTGATCAACCTGCAAAACCTAAAACTCGATGTGCACGCGCCTCTATTCTCTTACCCTCAGCGGGGAAAGTTGCACATGGGCTTCACGCTTCGGTATTCGAACCCGGCAGCGGAGATCTTTTGCTCGTACAAGGATCCGAAAACCGGCAACTGCGCGCAATATTTATGGGAGTGGATACCTGCGAGGTACGGTTCTGTTAATGCTGCTGGCGTACAGGTCATTCCGGATACACAGCTTGGCTACGCACAGCAGCTGTATGGCACAACGCCGCCCGTCAGTGTCTATTCAGTCGTGTCTCCGGATGGAAGCTATCATCGGCTGACAACCGGATATAGCGCCGGAGAGACCATTGATGCAACCGGCGTGCATTTCGACAGCAGTACCCAGATTGTCATTGATTCAGACGGTCTTCAGTACAACCTGTCAAGCGGAACGGTCGAAGACCCCAATGGCAACGAGATTACAAAAACGTCCACAGGGTGGAATGATAGTCTCAATCGCGCCATCGAGGCACCGCCCACAATAGAGTTTCTCAACGGGACAATTACCGGTGGCACAGTCACTACAGACTACTCGAAGTGCTCGGGAACCCTCGCAACGGCGGCCGCTGCTGATTGGAGCATTCCCGGCCCGGCGGGCGGGACCACAACTGTCGAGTTCTGCTGGGCTCGGTTCAGCGTAACCGTGGGGACCACTTCGGGTATAACGAAGGGCTACAGTGGCCTACCCTACATGCTCCAGAGTCTTGTGCTGCCAAACAACACTACGTGGACGTTTGAATACGATGGCGGCGGTAATCTCTCCAGCGTCACGCTGCCGACGGGAGGAACGATCTCCTACACTTCAGGGTTGGCGAGTGCTCTTGGTTGTGGCGCACCGCAAACCTATCCGCACTATTATCCCTATTCCACTTTTTCACGGAGCGTAAACGCCAACGACGGCACTGGCGCGCACAAGTGGATTTATTCTGGAGGGGCTTGGTCTTCGGGCCAGACCACAATAACCGACCCGGTAGGCAATACCCAAGTTCATTCGTTCTTAGCGCTGGAGACGTGTTCCTATTACGAAACTGGCGAGCAGGACTATCAGGGTGCCGTATCGCAGTCGAACCTCCTCAAAACGGTGACGACAGGATATTCCTATTCTCAGGGCTCAGATATCTCGGGCACTTACGCTTACAATGTGGTTCCGACCAGTATCAAAACCACCTGGCCGAACAACAAAGTCACTGAGGTTGACAAAACCTACGATACGGGAAGCTCCGGCATTACAAACGGCAAGGTAGTGACGGAGAGTGATTATGATTACGGGTCGAGCAGTAAGGGCACCTTGCTGAAGAAAACTTCCACAAGTTACACGTTCCAAACCAACGGCAGCTATCAGACGGCGAACCTACTAAACCTGCCCTCCTCTGTTAAGGTAACGAATGTCTCCGGGTACAACTGTGCCGAAACCGACTACACTTACGACACCTCAAGCCGCCTTTACAGCTCAGGCATTTCGACGCAGCACGTGTCCGCGCCCAACTCCGTTCGTGGAAATCTTTCTTCGGCAACTCGACAGATCAGCAGCGCGCCCTGCCAATCGACCACTTCTTGGACGTCTTCGGTCACGTCCTACAAGAATGTCTACGACACCGGCGAGGTGTATCAGTCCATCGATCCTCTCGGCAACGCCACAACCTACACCTACGACCCTGCTTTCGCTGGTGCCTACGTCACCAAAACTCAGGCCCCAGACACCGATTCGCCCAGCCTGGCGCACCACATCACGCAAGATGGCTACGACTTCAACACCGGCCTGCACATTTCCCACACTGACGAAAACCTCAATCCCACCACCTACGCCTACGATTCCATGTGGCGAATCCAAAGCGTTACGCCGCCCGCACCCGAAGGCGCTGTCACGTTCACTTACACAGACACGCCGGGGACCTTGTCTGTCAAGAAGCAGCAAACCATAAACGGCACGTCATCCACCACGGAGTATGACCTTTTCGATCAGATGGGGCGGCAGGTGAGCCATGCCGTGGACAATGGTCAGAGTTCTTACGACAAGAGCGACACCTGTTACGACGCGCGCGGAATGAAAAGCTTCGTCTCCTATCCGTACCAGACCGCCACGTGGAACTCGTGGCCCGCATGCCCAATCTCGCAGCCAGGCGACACCTATGCTCATGACGGCATCAAGCGCACGACCTCGGTGACCCATTCCGATTCCACCGCCGTCACATACGCATACACCGGCGCAGCCACCAGTGTCACTGACGAAGGAAACGGCACACGAGGCGTGCAAAAAATTTCTCAGGTCGACGGTATGGGACGCCTATTCTCCGTCTGCGAGGTCACCGCGACAACTCTGGCCGTTGGCACCGATCACACTCCCGCTGCCTGTAACCAAGACATTTCTGGCACTGGCTTCCTCACCACCTATACCTACGATGGCCTGAGCAACCTCACTTCAGTTTCGCAGGGCAGCAGCCTGAACCACCGAACGTTTACCTACGACAGCCTGTCGCGCGTTATCACCACAACCAACCCGGAAGCGGGAACGACTTGCTTTGGAACGTGGAGTGGCAGCACTTGTCTGGAAAACTACGACGCAGACAGCAACGTTCTTTCCCGGACACGACCCGCGCCCAATCAATCCAGCTCGACGACCTACGTCACCGCCTCCTACACGTATGATCCGCTGAACCGCCTGCGGACGAAGACCTATTCCGATGGCACGACTCCGCCGGTAACGCTCGACTACGACGAGACCAGCGTCAACAGCAATACGCTTGCGAATACCATCGGTCGACCATCCTCTGAATACACTGGTCCGTCTACGGCGGTAACGAGCGAGTCGATCCTCAGCTACAATGCGCCGGGATGGACTGTTGAAGACATTCAATGCACGCCACAAAACTGCGCGAAGAATAGCTATTTCACGTTCAATTATGGCTATGATGGCGTGGGAGACGTGACCAGCTCGGGCAATGGAGTAATTTTCACCTATGCGCTTAGTTACAGCGTCGCTCCAAAGCTCACTCAGATTACAACCAACTGGTTCAGCCCGACTGTCGACTTCGGTACTGTAATCTCAAATGTGCTGTACAACGCGTTCGGAGAGCCAACTTCGGCGACCCTTAATGACAGTATTATTAGCGAAAACTGGGCCTACGATACTCGCGGGCGTTTGCAATCGGACACGGCGGTCGCCTCGTCTACCACGCTGTACAGTCTGACCAACATGACGTATTCGGGCAATAGCGCCGTACTCGCCGCGACGGATAGCGTCAATGGGACATGGTCCAGCTATACTTATGATGATTTCAATCGTTTGGCGACCAGCAAATGCACGGCTGGCTGTCCTCAAAGCCAGTCTCTGTTGGACTTCAGCTACACCTACGACCGGTACGGCAACCGCTGGCAAGAGACGCTGACCGCAGGAGGCGGCAGTTGGACCCAGCCAAGCTACAGCTTCGATGCTAACAATCGCATCACCAGCGCCAGCGGCATAACTTTCGACGTGGCGGGTAACATTATCAACGACGGCATTCACAGCTACACCTATGACGCTGAGAATCGAATTGTGCAGGTGGATGCTGGAAGCACCGCAGTATACGCCTACGATGCGGAAGGCCGACGGGTGGCCAAGACTGCTGCGACTGGCGGGGGAGCGTTCGAATATCTATTCGATCTTGCGGGCCGTGCGGTGACGGAGATGGGAGCGGGCACGGCGAATATTAACCGCAGCGAAATCTATGGCGGTGGGCGGCATCTGGCTACCCAAGATAAGGGTTTGACCACCACCTACTTCATGCACAACGACTGGCTAGGAACGAAACGAGTAGCGTCCAGCCTGACGGGCACGGTAGCCGAAACCTGCACCAGTTTGGCCTACGGAGATGACTTATACTGCGTGGGAGCGCAGGCCAGTTCGCTGCACTTCACGGGACAGATGCGCGACGCCGAGACGAATTTAACTGAGTTCCCAGCGCGTTACTACTCGCCGACGCAGGGACGATGGTACAGTCCGGACTGGGCCTCGGCGCAGGTGCCCGTGCCCTACGCCGACCTGCATAATCCGCAGACGCTGAATTTATACGACTATGTTGGCGGCGACCCGACGAATCATGCGGACGCGGATGGGCACCTGAACTTCAATCCCGCGGGCATGGCCGACGAAAACCTGGAGGAACAAGAGAAGGACAACCAAGGTAGGGCTGATGCAGCAACAGCCGCCACCCAGACGCAGGCGGCGCAAAATACGCCGCAATACGATCCAAAGAAAAGTGGCCCTGAAGATCCCACAAACCCAGGTCATCCGTTATCCCAGAACCCGGTCTACAAGAAAGCATCTGATGAGGCGTGGCAGACGACGAGAAATGGTACGGCCGGGAACGGGCGCGCTGAAGCGGGAGGCACCATCGAATACAAGGACGGCAAGCTATTCCCCGCCAACAAGGTGAACTCGGTGAACGATGACCCGCAAACGGCCAACCATCTTCACATAACAACGGATGATCACACGATTGCCATCTACCACGTCCACGGGAACTCGCTCGACCCGAAACCTTCCCCCGGTGACCTAAGCCCTAACACGCACGTTCCGGATTTTGTAAGATCGCAGCGCTCGCTCTATGTGACGATCCCCGGTTCGGCGCATGGCAATCCGTCGCTAAATGACTACACTCAGCTTCAATAGATAGAGGCCGCGCGGCAGATGAAGAGGTGGACTACGATGATTTCCAGAACGTGCTTGGGACGTGCTCTACTTGTCCCTTTTTTGCTGGTGCTGAGTGCCGTTGGGCAATCGGGTGGAGGTGTACCAGCGGACATGAAAGATCGTGTTCTTGATCTCCTTTACCGATCAGATACCGTCACGTCGCCATTCCTCTCGAAAACGACGCTCCGATATGGCGACTCCGATTCTCAATTAGTGGTGCTGACCTATCCGGTTTATCCCGCCCATCCTGGGGGACCAGCAGAGATCATCAGTTACGCGATCACCGGCATGGGCAGTGACAGCCTATCGCAGTTCATCTCGAAGATGGCCGCTCAAAACCCAAGTGTTACCGACCAGGAGATCGCGGCCAAGTTGAAAGTGGAAGTTAAGCGTTCTCCCATCAGCTACGAGGCTTTGAAGCGTTCCCTTGACGAGCTGAAGGCTATGCGGATATCGCCGATGCTGGCGAGTCGTGTAGCTGTCGATGAATACTCTGAGTACCAGTTCTGGTACAACACAGGGCAAGAATCCGTTCACTACGTGATTACCAGCCCGTTTGGGAGCGATCCGCAGGATCAGTTGGGGAAATGGATGACGAAGTTTAGAGATAACGTTCCCAACTTGTTAAAGGCTAGCTTGGAGCCGAATCCCGTGAAGTCAGGTCGCTCGGAAAAATGATCGTGCGGAGCATCCTCGCGCTCGCGATCAGCACGACTCTGTTGTTGTCGGTTTGCTTCTCTCAAACGAAGAGCGCTACGGAAGAGGAGCGGGTTTTCCGTGCCCCGTTTAAGCTGAAACTCCATGTCGATGACGAGCGCTATTACGAACAGAGTTTCGACCGGATTCCGTACGTGTCGGGCAACGACGTATACCTGTTCGTCGGGGAAGCTTTCGGCATCAATGTGACCACTACGGAGAACGAAATATCGCACATAGCCTACGAGCGGAACCCAGGCGGGTGGCCCGGCCTTTGAACTCGGTGACGTCAGCAACACGGTGGGTGCCCCGTTCCGTCGCGTTCTTTGCGAAGGGGCGGGTACCACGAACGTCTGCAGCGGCGCAGCTACGCCGCCCGATCCCGGAACGAAATCTTCGTCCAGCCTTCATTCACCCTGACCGGGCCGCCTTCTTCGAGAAGATAGAAACGATAACTGGGCGGGTGGCCCGGCCTTTGAACTCGGTGACGTCAGCAACACGGTGGGTGCCCCGTTCCTTCGCGTTCTTTGCGAAGGGGCGGGTACCACGAACGCCTGCAGCGGCGCAGCTACGCCGCCCGATCCCGGAACGAAATCTTCGT